>OBAM01000012.1_pt1 | contig 264768 bp, 215 predicted proteins | sample 1517751 | NCBI WGS metagenome assembly OBAM01 (sample SAMN04571703, study PRJEB22368) | human gut metagenome | biome: human gut; material: stool | host: Homo sapiens | place: Luxembourg | collected 2012-10-18
CTATCATTGATTTTTGTACTTTTGGGCTATTCTTTTTGAATTTATTGAAGAAAGATTTTGCTTGACACTCATGTTTTAGGGATATTTATTGAATCTCCCACTTTAGAAGATCAGTGAGAGATGCACTTTCTTCTTCGTTAAGTTGGAAAACCTTGGGTTCCGAATTATGCTGTTATACTTTTAGCATAACAATATAAAGGAGTTAAGAACAGTACTGTCTGTTCTCTTTCTTATTTATATGTATAAGCTAGTGCTGCTCCCAATGCCGTGCGATATTCTGCATATTCGGGTATCCAAAAATGGCATTGATACATTTTTTCCATAACTGGGAATATTTCTTTGCATTGTGGCATTTTGGTCAAATTACCTATCAGGACAAAATCTTTGATATGGCTATTCAGTGCTGCTAATATGACAGATTGTCCTATCGATTGTAATACCATATGAATGATTCCCGCTGCTACATCTTCCATAGAGGCATTTGAGCTTGCTTTGCCAAATGTGGAAGCGGTGGCATCCAAAGGAAGTCCCGGTAGAGGAGTGTTGCAAATATCCTTGATTTGCAAATCAATATTTTCTATTACACCTTTCTCTGCCATCTTCACCACTTGATGAATATTCTGTGTTTTTAACAACAGGCAGGATAATCCTTGAATGGTTCCTCCACCAATACCTATACCACCTATGTGAGATATATTTTCACCTCCTTCCACTTTTACAAAAGAGGTGCCGGTACCCATGCTTACTACAATAAGGTCTTGTAGTTGGGAGTCATAGTGAGCTCCAAGGCCGTTTGCTAGAAACTCATCCGTATGATCAGTAGAGAGTCCATATAATGGTTGGTTTACGTAAGCACTTCCCACTCCTGTCAACATGACTTTATCAATGTCGTTTAAGCTGATTCCATTATCATATATGTATTTGCCAAAAGCACCGAATAACGAAGTGATAGGATCTTCGGCTTTTACAATCATAGGATGTTTTATGCCTTCTTTATCCACACCTATTATTTTGGTGGTACTTCCGCCTACGTCTATACCTATTACCATTCCCATTGTTTTTCTTTGTTTATTCTAAAAGAGTGCAAATATACAGGAATTATCTAAGTGTTTATTCATATAGCTTGCGATAATTACCAATTATCTGTTCGGAATGGGGCTACTGGCAGACCTGATGCTCCGAATAAAGCACCGTCAGTATGGTTGGCCCAATTGTATCTCACGGCTACAGGATGAGGTACATCGGGTGATTGTACAATTATTTCTTTCTTTTTTACTGTTACTGTTGCCGGATAAAAAATCCTATCTGTACCTGCAATTATAAATCCGCGTACTGGATCGGGATGCAGGAATCCTTTTCCTAGATTTTCAAAATGGATACGAAGGGTATTTCCTTCGATGCTGTAGCTTTTGTAAACCGGATATTGAGGCATTTTTCTTTTTCCGTAGGTTTGTTTTAATGCTAGCTGTGATAGGCGAAGACCTGTTTCCAGAGTGCTTTGGAAGGTATTGCTTTTTCCTTTTCCAATATCGGTGGTTACTACCATGCCTGTATGATTCAAGTGTAAAGCCTGTGCTTGTGCTTCACGTATGGCCGCCCAGTCTGAATCATCTTGTATTTCTTCTTTTTTCCCATGATTGGACAGTTGTACAAAGTAGAAAGGCATTTGTGGTTTCTGCCACTTATCGCGCCAGTCGGCTATCAATGACATGAATAAGTCTGCATATTCATCGCTGCTTCCCAAATTACTTTTTCCTTGATGCCATACAATACCTTGAAGAGGGAAAAAAGTAAGCGGATGTATCATCGCATTGAATAATCCTGTGGGATACTTAGGGTTACTTTCTGGTGAAATGGGTATAGGGGGGATTCCACTTAATGAGAGACCGGACAGGTATTTCCATTCTCCTGCCAATGAGATAAGATTCTTGCCTTGTATACTTAGTTTCATGTCTTCTGGACGGCCATATATTCCTCCTTTGCTTTTGTAATTAGTCACACGTATGGTCAGTACAGCCTTTCCGCGTTTTACCAGCTTATAGGGAATTTTGTAACAGCAGGACACATCGGCTTTTGTGTTTCGTCCTATTTCAGTCCCGTTATAATATACAATGCTTTCATCGGCAATGTTCCCCAAATTTATTGTGATATTTTTTCTAGTCCAGTTACGTGGAATATCTATCGTTTTTCTGAACCATACTACTCCATCGAAGTCTTTCATTCCCTTATCTTCCCAGTATCCCGGAAGTTCCATTGTTTTCCAGTTTTCATCCGAATAATCAGGTTCCGCCCATACTTGATGGTCATCGCACCATCCCATATCGTGTTCGTAAAGAGCTTGATACCACTTTTCTCTTTTACGGGCATATTCTGCTTCTATTTTTTCAGGATTGAACTCCAAGGATTCAAGCATTTCTGTTTCTTTGTTGTAGCTTGGCAGGTCTTCTAACGCATCATAACTGGCCCATGCTTCTGCAGGAGTATCTTTCCAGGTACAACTTATTATACCCACGGGTACTTTCAGAGTCTTTTGTAACTGGCTGGCAAAAAAATATCCCACTGCAGGGAATCCGGTTATGTTTTTGGAGGTGCATTCTTTCCAACCTTCTTGTGTAGTGTGTAAATCTTTCTTGGGAACTAAGGAGATTTCTTTCTTTGTCTGAAACAGACGGATATAAGGTTGGGGGGCTATATCTATGGGAGTTTCTGTTTCACATTCTCCTGTATACAACCATATTTCACCAATTAAAATATTTTGCAGTATGTGTTTATCCCCGTCCGAAATGATGATTTCATAAGGACCTCCGGCAGATGGGGTAGGAATTTCTATTCTCCAATTTCCTTCTTTGTCAGGTGATGTCGTATAGGGATGCTTACTCCATCCTGTTGTTATTATCACTTCTTTTTTTGTGGATGAATGGCCATGGAAAATGACATTTGATTTTTGTTGTAATATCATATTGTCTGTGAATAATGCAGGCAGTGTTACTTTGGCTTCTGTCATACAAAACGCCATTAACATTCCTAATAAGATCATTTGTTTTTTCATGAGTGCTAAATTTGTTGTGTTATCAGGCTTATGGTATCTATTTATGCTGGATAAGTCCTCGGTCTTTGAATATGAGTTGTACCAGACGGAAAGCCAAATCTGTAAGCAATATTCCCAAGGCGGCACCAATGATGACATCAAACAGCCAGTGACGGTTATTCAGAATACGGGTAAACCCTGTTACTATAGCTGCTGCGTATGCTACTAATCCTATCCAATATCCTTTGAACCCATATTCCTTATACAATAAGGTAGCTGCCATAAATGCTGCTGCCGTATGTCCGGAAGGAAAAGAGAAATAATTTGTGGCATCCGGGCGAAGCACTCCGGTGGTGAGTTTTAATCCGTTTACTACCAGCTGTGTCAGTATGACTGACAGGACTATGAAAGTGAACAACCGTTTCCATCCGAAACGACCTCTTATTCCTCCCAATTTTAGTCCGAATAGAAGTATGAGTGGAAAAAGTTGCAGATAATTGTCATAAGTTTGATGGAAAGCCGGAACGTGTATATTACGCAAATTACGTATGTATAGATTTGCATTCTCGAAAAAATGGGAGAATGTTCCGCTTCCGTCTTGCAAATACACTGCAATAACAAGTAATACAGCTATGTAAAACGTGATGATTGCCATCGTTTTAATTTTTCCTATCATAAGTCAGTTTATTAAGTACTACGGATGAATGCCCCGAAAGTACTCATTTTCTCTTTTATCTATTAATGTGTTAATGATAAATTTTGTTCAAAATAAGTTTCTTTAGGACTCTTATGGTTTAGCCGGTTCTTCCTTCATTTCCCCTTTGCTATATCCGCTGGGACTTATTTTATAGTATTTTTTGAATACTTCGCGGAAATATTTTACATCATTAAACCCGGTCATATCTGATATCTCGGATATATTATACTGTCCTTCGGATAGTAATTGTGCTGCCCGTTTCAGTCGGATCAGGCGGATATAGTCTGCCGGAGCTTGATCTGTCAATGCTTTCAGTTTATTGTAGAAACTGGAACGGCTCATGTTTTGTGAAGCACAGAGTGACTCCACATTGAAACTTGAATTGTCTAGATTTTCAGTTATTGTTTCTTTCACTGCTTCTAGGAACTGTTGGTCCAATGTGTTGCTATAATTTATGGAAATACTGTCATTATGTAACTCCATATCTGCATATTTGCGGCGAAGGAGTGCACGGTTAGTCAGTATGTTGGCTATAGATGCTTTTAGTATTCCTATATTAAAAGGTTTTATTAGGTATTTGTCCGCACCTGTTTCTAATCCTTCAACGATATTCTTTTCATCATTTAATGCTGTTAGCAGAATTACAGGGATATGAGACGTCAGTATATTATTTTTGATAGCAGAACACAATTCGTCTCCTCGCATTTCGGGCATCATAATGTCTGATAATACTAAATCAGGTTTAAATTCAGGGATAATTTTTAAGGCTTCTTTGCCATTGGTACACGTTTCCACTTGATAAGCTTCGGATAAAGTATGAAACAGATATTCGCGTAGATCGTCATTGTCTTCCACAACCAGAATACGCTGTGTATTTTGAACATGCTGCCGATACAGATCTTTATAAGTATGGGGAGAGACTGCACTAGGAGATACTGGTGCCACGTTTTCTTGTTGTACCGTTTCTGTCGGGACCTGTTGGTTTCGGAATTGTTTTTGGGGGAAGATAACCTTTACACGGGTACCTTTATTCTCTACGCTTTCTATGCTGATCTTTCCTTTATGAATACGTACTAGTTTCCATACTAACATCAGTCCGATTCCACTGCCTGTAATTTTTGCATTGATGGCATTGCTGCCCCTGAAATGTAACTTGAATAACTTTTTTTGTTCTTTGGCAGGAATCCCGATGCCCGTGTCTGTAATCTCCAGGCTCCAGTTGTCCTTGTCATGGCAGATGATAATGTGTACCTCACCGTGGGCGGGAGTATATTTGATAGCATTTGAAATCAAGTTTTTTGTGATCGAGTCCATTTTTTCTTTGTCGAACCATACATTTTGATATTCAAAGTTGCTTTTGTAGTCGAGTTTGATCTGTTTGGCTTCTGCATAACTATAAAAGGCATGGCATATTCCTTCCATATAGGTATTAAGTTCATGTTCCGATATACGGAGGGAGGAGGAGTATACATTAGCTTTGCTGAAGTTTATCAGATTAGTGGTGAGGCGTAGCAAGGTGTCCACGTTCTTCATCGCTGTAAGCATATTGGCCTGACTTTCTTCACTTAAATTTTCTTTTTGTTGAATTTCTTCCAAAGGTGCCTTTATTAGTGTCAGCGGAGTACGGATATCATGCGCTGTATTGATAAAGAACCGAGTTCTTTCATCCGAGGCCTTCTTTTCTCTGCGCATGGAATGCAGGCGGAAAATGACGTATGTTACTGAAGTGATAGTCAGGACATAAATACAAATAGCCCAAAAACTGAGCCACACGGGATGTGCTACAGTAATTTTCAATATCCGCTCCTGCAACACGTGTTTATTATCCTCTTTAGAAACGGAACGTACACGCAGTGTATAGGTACCGGGAGCAACATTAGTGAATCGGATAGTCCCTTCGTCACTTGGAGTAGTCCAACCGTCGTAGAATCCTTCCAACTGCCAGGTATATAGTATGTCCGACGGATAATCGTAATTGATAGAGGATACTCGGATAGAAAATGTATTTTGCATATATTTCAGATTCAATTTCTCTATTTGGTCGATATCTTTAGTCAGAGGAGAGTTTGGATCATTAGGATATACAGTTTGGTAGAAAATATGGAAGTCGCTGAATATCATATGTGAATCTCCTGTTTGGGGCATTTCTATGTTTTGGGGGAATTCCAGTGCACCATCTGTACTTCCGAATACAGTGTTCCCATTGGCACGTAGTACACCAGAGCCGGCATTGAAACAGGTGGACATCAACCCTTGTCCGCGAGTCCAGTTGCGGAACTGGCGGTTAGTAGGCGAGAAAATACTGATACCATTTTCGGTACTCATCAAGATATTCCCGTCTTTTGTGGGTAGAATAACATAAATACTGTTTGATACTAACGGGCTGTTTTCTGTGTGGTAATGGGCGCTGATTGATTCTTTTACCGGATCATAAGTAAATAGTCCGGAGCCACTGGTGCCAATGTAGAGTAAACCATTGTTTTCTTGGTGTAACGTATAAATGTAGGTTGCTCCACCGGGCAGATGTATTTCATTGTATTTACCCGAATTCCGGTCCAGTAGAAAAAGATTGGTGGAGGTACCTATCCACATAGATGTACTATCCTTTTCTTCAATGGCAGTGACGGACCCTAGTCCGGGATAAAGACGTCCTTGGCGTGTCTTTAGATTAAAGCATTTCAGATTATAATATCCTCCGGACCATATGCACCCGTATCTGTCCTTTTTAATGTCGCGTATGTATTTGTCGGCACGTACATTCAGATGGAAAGATTGGGCAGGGGTGAGGTATTCTATGTTTCCGTTTTTCTTGGTAATCTGGAAAATGCCCGATGCATATCCTCCGGCCCATATAATACCCGGAGAAACTTCGCATAAAGTGATAAAAATGCGGTTCTGATTTTTTAGTCCGTGATTGAAAGAGCTTAGAAAAGAACGCCATTGCTTTTGCTTTGAATCGTATAAGCTGATGCCGTTGCTTGTTCCAAACCACAGATCCCCGTCACTATCTTCTATAATGGAGTTTACTTGGTTGTTTACTAGTGACTGCCGGTTGCCAATAGAGTGCTTTATCCAGTTGTAGTTGGTATATTGGTTGTTGCGGACGGTAATTCCTGTAGGATAGCTAGACAGCCAGATACGCTGCTCGTTGTCTACATATACATCATTGATAATGTTCCCGTCCATTTCGTTGTAACTACCATAATTTGCAATGATATAAGGTTCGGTTTCATAGGTATCTATGTTTAATTTGTGCACTCCTGCTCCTTCAGTGGCTACTAATAATTCCTTTGTGTTCAAGGGACTGAGCCGTGTAATATTCACATCTGTTAGTTCTACTTCGGGACGTACAATTTTCTGGATATTTAAGTCATATATATAGACTCCCTTTTCAAAAGTGCCTATAAATAGTTTGTTGGCTGTACGGTGTAGATATAATTCGTGTACGTGCATATCCATCATTTCCAGTTTGCCGCAGGAGAGTTCTTTCAAATTCCCGTTTTCCAGTTTTACCAGATAGATTCTTTTGTCTGTACCTATAAAAAAATGTTCACTGTTTATCTGTTCTATGCAGGTGATATTTCCCAGCCGGTTAGAAATTCTTTGCTTTTGTCCGGATTCTATGTTAAAAAGGTGGATAGCCGATTTGCCGCACAACCATACGTTACTCTCCTGGTCTATATAACTATATCTCACGAAAGCATGGTAGTCCTTGTTCCAGTAATTGTACATACTGTATATCTGTACAAAACGATCGTGTCCTGAATCATAACGGAAAATTCTGCCTTGTTTTCCTGTGACCAGCAGTGTACCTGTTTTATCTAAATAAGTCCAGTTTATATTCAATAACGGGTCTAGCTCCCTGTCGCCCTCTTTTAATTTATAATGTTTTATTTCTTTTCCGTTATATCGGTCTATTCCCACATGGGTGAGGAACCACATGTATCCACGCGCGTCTTTTTGAATTCTGTATATTTTCTGATTACTTAGTCCTTCTTCTATACCAATATATTTATAAGTCTGCGATGAGACGGCTAATGACAATAGCAAAAAAATGAGACTTGCGATAGTAGCTTTCATAAAACTCTTTATTCTAAATCTTTTCCTTTTCAAAAAACAGTAACAAATTTAAGATAAAAAAATCATAGGACTAGTAATTTGATATGATCTAAATTTCGGTAAAATTATCCCTTTGTTCGCCTATAGCGTCACTTGTTTAGATGTAGAAAATGCAAATGGAAGAATGTTTGTAACATTACTGTCAGATGATTATGTTTTCTTAACAAAACTTCGTGCAGCATTATGGTATAGCCTGCATTTCTTTCAATAGAAAAGACTTATAAACTAGAATAATTAACTAATAAAGAAAAGCACAATGAAAAAGTTTTTTGGTTTTAATAAATTGCTTGCGTCTGTAGCGGTACTTGCTTCTGTGATGATCTTTCAATCCTGTTTGGATGATGATGATAATGATTATTACAGATACGCGTGGCCCAATGCATTGGTTACTGTGAAACCGGTGGCCGACAATTCATTTTTTATGCAGTTGGATGACAGTACGACACTGTTGCCTGTCAATATGAAAAATTCTCCTTATGGTGAGAAGGAAGTAAGGGCTCTTGTAAATTTCGATCCGGTGAATGAGTCAAGCGGAGAGTATGACAAGGCTGTACATATCAACTGGATAGACAGTATCTTGACAAAACCGATTGCCGGTGATTTAGGAGATAAGAATGATGAAGTGTATGGTACTGACCCTGTAGATATGATTAACGATTGGGTGACAATTGCCGAGGACGGTTATTTGACTTTGCGTTTCAGAACCATGTGGGGGGATCGCAGTCAAGCTCATTTTGTCAATTTGCTGATGAGTAAAGATGCTGAAAATCCTTATGAGGTAGAATTCCGCCATAATGCCTTTGGTGATGTATACGGTGAACCTGCCGACGGACTGGTGGCATTTAATTTGGATTCTTTGCCTGACACTGAAGGAAAAACAGTGAAGCTGAAATTAAAATGGAAATCATTTAACGGAGAGAAAACAGCGGAATTTGATTATTGTACCCGTAAGTCAACTCCTGCAAACAATGCAGCCATTACAGCCGGACGAAGTGTCTTGAGATTAAAATAAGGTTTTATAACTGAGGTGCAATTTCAATCCCTCCTGTTCTATGTGGTATAGAGCCGGAGGGATATTTATTTTGCTCTATTCGCTCATCCATATCCCTAGCATTACTCCGAGGATACCCAATACCACACTGCTAATGATATATGTGAAAAAAGAGGGGTAGAGTCCTGATTTCAGTAATTGCAAACTTTCGTTGCTGAAAGTGGAGAAAGTGGTGAAGCCACCGCAAAGTCCGATAGTGAGCATCAGTCTTATATCATTGTTGATATGAATGCGTGAGGTGAGGGTATAAAATACCCCGATAAGTATGCAACCCAAAATATTGACTGCGAAAGTACCCCACGGAAAATTCGTTGCTCCCTGGCGATAAATACTTATGGTAAGCAGGTAGCGAAGTACACTTCCTGTACCTCCTCCCAAGAAGATGAGTAATAGTGATTTCATAAATGCTACATTTTGATGCAAAAATAGCAATGATTATTCATTCAGAGCCAAACTTTTTTAGTAATTTTGCACCCTAAACGAAAAATACGCAAAAAGGAATGGGTGGTTTTTTTGGAACAGTCTCAAAGGCTGAATGCGTCACCGACTTATTTTACGGGACGGACTATAATTCACATTTAGGAACAAAAAGAGGTGGTTTGGCTACGTATGCTCAAGGAGAGGGCTTTATGCGCTCTATCCACAATTTGGAGAGCTCTTATTTCCGTACGAAGTTTGAATCTGAACTTCCAAAGTTCAAAGGGAGTTCGGGTATCGGCATTATCAGTGATACGGACCCGCAGCCTATCGTGATAAACTCGCATCTAGGCAAGTTCGCCATCGTCACAGTAGCTAAAATCAATAACATTACGGAATTGGAATGCGACTTGTTGGCGGCTAATATGCACTTTTCTGAAATGAGTCTTGGCAAGACGAACCAGACAGAACTGATAGCATTGCTTATTGTGCAAGGAAAAAATTTTGTAGATGGTATCGAGAATGTTTTTAATAAAATCAAAGGATCATGCTCCATGCTGATATTGACGGAAGATGGTATTATAGCAGCACGTGACAAATGGGGGCGTACTCCGATTGTAATAGGTAAAAAAGAGGGTGCGTATGCTGCGACAAGTGAATCAAGCAGTTTGCCGAATCTGGATTATGAAATAGAGAAATATGTAGGACCGGGCGAAATTATTCGCTTGCGTGCCGATGGAATGGAACAAATGCGCAAGCCGAACGAAGGAATGCAGATTTGTTCTTTTTTGTGGGTATATTATGGATTTCCGGTTTCATGTTATGAAGGAAAAAATGTAGAGGAAGTACGTTTTATGAGTGGTTATAAAATGGGGCAGAAGGACGATTCGGAAGTTGATTGTGCCTGCGGTATTCCTGATTCGGGGGTAGGTATGGCATTGGGGTATGCTGAAGGTAAAGGAATTCCTTATCATCGTGCTATTGCCAAGTACACACCTACCTGGCCTCGTAGTTTCACTCCTGCCAATCAGGAAATGCGTTCACTGGTAGCAAAAATGAAGCTGATACCTAATCGCGCAATGCTGGAAGGTAAGCGCGTGTTGTTTTGTGACGATTCTATAGTGCGTGGGACCCAGCTTCGTGATAATGTGAAAATTTTATTTGATTATGGTGCTAAAGAGGTTCATATGCGCATTGCTTGTCCGCCATTGATTTATGGATGTCCTTTCATTGGTTTCACTTCTTCAAAAAGTGATTTGGAACTGATTACCCGCCGGATGATTAAGGAGATTGAAGGCGATGAAAATAAGAATCTGGAAAAATATGCAACAACAGATTCGCCGGAATATAAGAAGATGGTACAAATGATTGCCGACCGCTTTGGTCTGAGTTCGTTGAAGTTCAATACTTTGGAAACTTTGGTAGAAGCGATAGGATTACCAAAATGTAAGGTATGTACCCATTGTTTTGATGGCTCCAGTTGCTTCTAATAACAAAATAATAAAATATTAATAAAAAAGAGCTGTGATTTGTTTGGCAATTCACGGCTCTTTTTCTATTTTTACAGGCAAGTATGAATATTAAAACAAAAAGAAAAATGACGGTAATAGAACGATTTTTAAAATATGTAAGCTTCGACACTCAGTCTGATGAGAATAGCGGAGTTACCCCTAGTACGCCGAAGCAGATGGTGTTTGCGCAATATTTAAAATCAGAATTGGAACAATTGGGTTTTCAGGAAATTTCTTTGGATGAGAATGGTTATCTGTTTGCTACATGGCCGGCCAATACGGATAAACCGGTTCCTGCCATCGGATTTATTGCACACATGGATACCAGTCCCGATATGACGGGTGCAGGAGTCACCCCACGCATTGTCTATGGTTATGATGGGACAGATATTGTATTGTGTGAAGAAGACAACGTTATACTTTCTCCCAAGCAATTTCCCGAATTGTTGGATCATAAAGGGGAGGATCTTATTGTAACTAACGGCAAGACATTGTTGGGAGCTGATGATAAGGCGGGCATTGCTGAAATTATTTCAGCTATGGTATATCTGAAAGAACATCCTGAAATCAAGCATGGAAAAATTCGTGTGGGATTTAATCCTGATGAAGAAATAGGCTTGGGTGCACATAAATTTGATGTGGAGAGATTCGGATGCGAGTGGGCATATACGATGGATGGTGGTGAAGTAGGGGAGTTGGAGTTTGAAAACTTTAATGCCGCTTCTGCAAAAGTGATTATTAAAGGACGTAACGTACATCCGGGATACGCTAAGGATAAAATGATCAACTCTTTGCGTGTAGCTAATGAGTTTGTGGCTTTACTGCCTACGGACGAAGTGCCTGAGTGTACTGATGGTTATCAGGGATTCTATCATTTGATTGGCATGACGGGTGAAGTAGAGCAGACTACTATCTCTTATATAATCCGTGATCATGACCGTGCCAAGTTTGAGGCATGCAAGGAAAATATGAAAAAATGGGCGGAAATCATCAATAAGAAATATGGAGAAGGTACCGTTACCTTGGAACTGAAAGATCAGTATTACAATATGCGTGAGAAAATTGAGCCGGTGATGCATATCATTGATGTCGCTTTCAAGGCTATGGAAGAGGCGGGCGTGACACCTAAGGTGAAGGCTATCCGCGGCGGAACGGATGGCGCACAACTTTCATTCAAAGGATTGCCTTGTCCCAATATTTTTGCCGGTGGCTTGAATTTTCATGGCAGATATGAGTTCGTGCCAATCCAGTCTATTGAGAAAGCTATGAAAGTAGTGGTGAAAATTGCTGAGTTGGTGGCAAGATAAGTAATTTATTAACCTTAAAATAGTAAAGTAATAACATGAAAACAACTCCGTTTACCGAAACACACATTGCCTTGGGGGCGAAAATGCACGAATTTGCAGGTTATAATATGCCTATTGAATATTCGGGAATTATTGATGAACACCTTACAGTATGTAATGCCGTAGGTGTTTTTGACGTATCCCATATGGGTGAATTTTGGGTAAAAGGTCCTAATGCGTTGGAGTTTTTGCAGCAAGTGACTTCAAACAATGTAGCAACTTTGCCTGTCGGTAAAGCGCAATATACTTGTTTCCCTAATGAGGAGGGAGGTATTGTTGATGACCTGTTGGTATATCACTATGAATCCGAAAAATACTTGTTGGTGGTAAATGCAGCCAATATTGAGAAAGACTGGAACTGGTGTGTCAGTCATAACACAGTGAGTGCGGAATTGGAAAATGCATCCGACCATATGGCACAGCTTGCTATTCAGGGACCGAAGGCTATGGAAGTTTTGCAAAAACTGACTCCGGTCGACTTGTCCGAAATTCCTTATTATGCTTTTACCACAGGTGAGTTCGCCGGTCAGAAAGATGTGATTATTTCGAATACCGGTTATACCGGTGCAGGTGGTTTCGAGCTTTATTTTTATCCCGAAGCCGGTCAGGCTATCTGGAAAGCAATTTTTGAAGCAGGTGCTCCTGAAGGGATTAAACCTATCGGACTAGGGGCTCGTGATACATTACGTTTGGAAATGGGCTTTTGCCTGTATGGTAATGATTTGAGTGATACCACTTCTCCGTTGGAAGCAGGATTGGGCTGGATTACTAAGTTTGTTGAAGGAAAGAATTTCATTTCACGCGCTTTACTTGAAAAGCAGAAAGCCGAAGGATTGAAACGCAAGCTGATTGCTTTTGAAATGGTAGACCGTGGTATTCCCCGTCATGGTTATGAACTGGTAAATGCTGATGGAGAGAAAATAGGTGAAGTAACTAGTGGTACCATGTCTCCAATGCGTAAGATTGGTATTGGTATGGGATATGTTCAGACCGCTTACACGGCATTAGGTACTGAAATATTTATTGATGTGCGCGGACGCAAACTGAAAGCTGTAATAGTAAAGGCCCCGTTCAGAAAATAAATCGAAAGCCGGAAAAGAGAACGCTGATAACAAATATAACGCGAATATTCAGATTTTTTGAATATTCGCGTTTTTCTTTATATGGCTGATATACATTTGTTGTTAGTTCCTTTCCATAAAAACAGCTTTTGATGCAAAATTAATAATAGGATGAAGAATATGATAAATAGATAATTCTTAATTTTGCAATCAAAAATTTATTAGCTATGTCTGAATTGGCTCCATTGATAAGTGATTTGGCTTTGATTCTGATCTGCGCCGGTGTCATGACGCTCGTCTTTAAACGGTTAAAGCAACCTCTTGTTCTCGGCTATATCGTAGCCGGCTTTTTGGCAAGTCCCCATGTTCCTCTTACTCCGTCGGTCATTGATGTGGCCAATATCCATACATGGTCGGAGATTGGTGTGATATTTTTGTTGTTCGCTCTGGGATTGGAATTTAGTTTCAAGAAATTGGTGAAAGTAGGAGGGACAGCGGTCATTGCGGCGTGTACCATTATATTTTGTATGATATTGGTTGGAATTTTTGTGGGGTGGTCTTTCGGGTGGCAACGCATGGACTGTCTGTATTTGGGAGGTATGTTGGCCATGTCCTCTACGACTATTATTTACAAAGCTTTTGATGATTTGGGGTTGAGGCAGCAACGGTTTGCCGGTTTGGTTCTTAGTATTTTGATATTGGAAGATATATTGGCTATTGTTTTGATGGTTATGTTGAGTACAATGGCAGTGAGTCAGAATTTCGAGGGTAGTGAAATGGTCTATAGCATTGCTAAATTATTATTCTTCCTTATATTATGGTTTGTGGTAGGTATTTATATCATTCCTACATTTTTGAAGCGTTCCCGCAAGTGGATGGCAAATGAAACATTGCTGATTGTTTCGCTGGCATTGTGCTTCGGTATGGTAGTTGTAGCGGCCAAGGTTGGATTTTCGGCTGCGTTTGGAGCTTTTATAATGGGGTCTATTTTGGCAGAAACGGTGGAGGCCGAAAATATAGAGAAGCTTGTGGCCCCTGTAAAAGATTTGTTTGGAGCCATTTTCTTTGTATCTGTGGGAATGATGGTAGACCCTGCCATGATTGTAGAATATATATGGCCCATTGTGATTATTACATTGGCCATTCTGCTTGGGCAGGTTATTTTTGGTACAGGTGGTGTGATTTTGTCGGGACAGCCGTTGAAAGTTGCCATGCAATGTGGTTTCAGTCTGACCCAGATTGGTGAATTTGCATTCATTATCGCTTCATTGGGGGTAAGTCTGAAAGTAACCAGTGATTTCTTGTATCCTATTGTGGTGGCTGTTTCGGTCATTACCACATTTCTGACCCCGTATATGATACGTTTGGCGATACCTGCTTATCATATAGTAGAGAAACGTCTGCCCGGCAAATGGAGAAAAATGCTTGAGCGTTATTCGTCGGGATCGCAAACGGTGAATCATGAAAACAATTGGAAGAAATTGTTGGTTGCCATAGCTAGGATTGTAGCTGTTTATTCCGTATTGTGTATAGCTATGATTACACTTTCATTCCATTTTATTATTCCATTGTTCCGGGCTAGTCTGCCTGTCTTTTGGGCAAATCTGGCAGGAGCTGTTTTTACTATCGTTTGCATCGCACCTTTCTTGCGTGCCATTATTATGAAGAAAAACCACTCTGTAGAGTTTCAGGCGTTATGGCAGGATAATCGTTTCAACCGGGCACCCTTGATTTCTACCATTTTACTCCGTATAATGATAGCTGTCATGTTTGTGATGTTTGTGATAGAGAAACTTTTTCAGGCTTCCACGACTTTGCTGATCGGTATAGCTGTTGTTTTGGTAGGTATGATGATGTTCTCGCGATGGCTAAAGAAACAATCTATATTCATGGAGCGTACTTTTATTCAAAATTTGCGTTTCAGAGATGTGCATGCTGAATTTACAGGCCAGAAACGTCCTGAGTATGAAGGACATTTGTTGTCCCGCGACTTACATCTTTCGGATTTTGAGATACCTGCGGATTCCTTATGGGCGGGACATACATTAAGAGAATTGAATTTAGGGCATAAATACGGAGTGCATGTGGCATCTATCATTCGTGGAATGCATCGTATTAATATTCCTGGGGCGAATGTACGTCTGTTTCCCGGTGACACCATACAGGTAATCGGTACGGATGAGCAGTTGGGCGAGTTTGCCCGTCAAGCAGAAAGAGTATCAGCCGCCGCCGAAGAGGAAGATTTGGAAAGGCGTGAAATGAGTCTGAAACAGTTCATTATAGATCGTAACTCATTTTTTTTGGGTAAGAATATCAGAGAAAGTGGTATCCGGGATGAGTACAAATGTCTGGTAGTAGGCGTCGAAAAAGAAGATAGTACGCTGATGACCCCTGATATCAATGTACCTTTTACGGAAGGAGATGTGGTATGGGTGGTAGGCGAACGGGATGATGTGTACCGTTTGTTGGGTAAGAAAGAAAAAGAGGAAGAATAATTAATTTTAATAAATAAGAAAACCATGAAAAGTGATCCTAAAGATTGTCTGTATTGTCAGAACAATGAGACATTGCACAATTTAATGATTGAAATAGCGCCACTGAGTGTTTCACGTGTATTCCTTTTTAAGGAACAAACCTATCGCGGACGTTGTCTTGTTGCTTATAAAGATCATGTAAACGACTTGTTTGAACTGAGTGATGAAGAACGTAACGCATTTATGGCAGATGTTACCCGTGTGACCCGTGCCATGGACAAGGCTTTCCATCCTGAAAAAATAAATTACGGAGCGTATAGTGACAAACTTTCTCACTTGCATTTTCATTTGGTCCCCAAGTATGTGGATGGACCTGATTATGGAGGTGTATTTCAGATGAATCCGGGAAAAGTTTATCTGGCTGATGCGGAATATCAAGAAATGATTGAAGCTATAAAGAAAAATCTGTAGTAGCGATTAGTGGTTAGTGATTAGTGCCTGCGGTGTATGCATCCGCTATTAACCACTAATCACTAACTATTAACTAATCACTCTTTTTCTTCGAAATCAAATTCAAAGTCGAAGTCATCGTCACCGAAATATTCAGGAGTAATGAACTCTTCCATACTGCGACGGTCCTTTTTAGTGGGACGTCCTGTTCCGCGGGCGCGATCAACAAAACCGCTGATTTTGCTCATTTCCAGCAATTCATATTGTTCCGGAGTCGTTACATTCTCCAGTATTTCAGGAACCAATTTGGCACCTATACGTTTTTCTATTGCCTGTAAAACTTTAAATGAGTACGTGACAGGTGGTTTCTTTACCTGTATCACTTCTCCCGGTTTTATCATTCTCGATGGCTTCACCTGAGTGCCGTTGATAGAAACCCGTCCTTTCTTGCATGCTTCGGCAGCGATAGTGCGGGTCTTGAATATACGTGAGGCCCATAGCCATTTATCAATTCTTGCTTCAGCCATTACTTTTTATTGTATTGGTTCATTGTTATACTGATGCCTGCCAGGCAAAAACTCTTAATTATGTCGCAAGCCGTTGCTACACGTTCGTCCATGGTCTTCAAATCTTTATCAGTGAAGTGACCTAATACAAAATCTATTTGCCCGCCACGGGGAAAATCGTTGCCGATACCAAAGCGCAGACGGGCATAATCTTGTGTGCCCAGCGTAGCAGCTATATGTTTCAAACCATTGTGTCCGGCATCGCTGCCTTTTCCTTTCAGACGTAATGTACCGAAAGGAAGGGCGAGGTCGTCCACCACTACCAACACATTTTCCAACGGAATGTTTTCTTTTTGCATCCAGTAGCGCACTGCATTTCCACTCAAGTTCATGTAAGTAGACGGTTTCAGCAGGATAAGCTGGCGTCCTTTGAGCGAGAGGGTGGCAGTGGCTCCGTAACGTCCGTCAGTAAAAACAAGATTGGACGCCTTTGCAAGGGCGTCCAATACTGTGAATCCTATGTTGTGACGGGTATTTCGGTATTCTTCACCTATATTACCCAGTCCTGTAATCAAATATTTCATTGATAAGGATTAAAGGGTTACTGATTATTTACCGGCAGTTGCAGCAGCACCACGAGCGGCACGAGTTAATTTAACTGCGCAAACAACGGCTTCTTTAGCGTTAATCAATTCCAAACCTTCATAGCTTAATTCGCCCACTTTGATAGTCTTGCCCAGACCCAAAGAAGTTACATCAACAACCAGGCGTTCAGGAATTACATTGTATAAAGCTTTCACTTTCAGTTTACGCAACTGTAATGCCAATTTACCACCGGCACGTACACCTTCTGCCAAACCTTCCAACTGAACAGGAACTTCCATAACAATAGGTTTGGCTTCATCAATCTGATAGAAGTCAACGTGAAGGATTGCATCCGTTACAGGATGGAACTGGATATCTTTCAAAATAGCGTTTACTATTTTACCATCAATGTTCAAGTCTACAACATAGATGTGCGGTGTGTATACCAAGTTACGGAGTCCTTCGGTGGGAACGGAGAAGTGAGTAGCTACGGGCAAGCCGTTTTCGTCTTTCTGCACTCCATACAATACACAAGGAACACCATTGTTCTTACGCAATTCGTGAGTTGCTTTCTTTCCTACGTCTGTTCTGACAGTACCTTTAATTTCAATTGATTTCATTGTTTTTAAATTTTTTGTGTTACTCTAAATTAAGTTGATCTTATTGCTTAATTCGCCATCACACGATGTGGTATATCACACGATGAGCTTGAAAAAGCGGTGCAAAATTACTGCTTATTTCCGACTTGACAAAAAGAAAGCACAATTTTTTTATCATTGTGCTTTCTTTATCAGTTGGAATCAGAAATCGATATCTATTTTAATTTCATTCGGACTAAGCGGTTTGTGCGCATCTTCGGTTGTTTCCTGTTCTTCATTTTCAGTGTGATGAGGTTCAATAGGACCTTGCTCTTCGGCAATAAACTGTATAGCCTGTTGTAAACCGTTCATGAACTTCTCAAAATCTTCTTTATATAGAAAAATCTTATGTTTTTCGAAGCTTACTTGCGAGTCATCACCTTCTCCCGAAACAATTTTCTTGCTTTCAGTAATAGCCAAAAACATTTCATCTTTTCGATTTTTCTTCACATCTAAATAATAAATACGTTTGCCGGCTTTAATTGCTTTTGAAAAAACAATTTCTTTGTCACCATCCACTACACTTTTCTTTTTATAATCTTCCATAACTTAAGTATCTTTATAAATCGGCTTCAAAATTGGACATTTTTTTTAAATGGGCAAAAAATTTGCGGATAAACTTCGATGAAAAAAGCGATTTAGATAGCTCTATGTAAATTTTACATTAAAAAATGTAATTATGTTATGTAAAATCAATGAAAATACCTACTTTTGCAACTCCTTAATAATTTTATGTGAATTATGATAAATAGAGTTCTTATTCGTCTTAAGATAGTTCAGATAGTCTATGCTTATTATCAGAACGGAGGCAAAAACTTGGATACAGCGGAAAAAGAGTTATTTTTCAGCCTTTCTAAAGCGTATGACTTATACAACTATCTGCTGCTTTTAATGGTAGAGGTAACTAAACAGGCTAACAAACGACTGAATGCTGCGAAAAACAAACTGGTTCCTACTAAGGAAGAATTGTTTCCCAACACTAAATTTGTAGAAAACCGCTTTATTGCACAGTTGGAGGTAAACAAACAACTGCTGGAGTTTTCGAACAATCAGAAGAAAACTTGGGAGAATGAAGCTGATTTCGTAAAGACTTTATGTGATAAAATCTTAGAAAGCGATATATATAAGGAATATATGGCCAGTGAGACTTCTTCGTATGAGGAAGACCGTGAATTGTGGCGCAAGCTATATAAAAATATTATTTTTAATAATATCGAACTAGATCAGGTTTTGGAGGACCAAAGTTTGTATTGGAATGATGATAAGGAAATAGTGGATACCTTTGTGTTGAAGACCATCAAGCGTTTCGATGAGAAGAATGGTGCAAAACAGGAATTGTTGCCGGAATTTAAAGATGAGGAGGATCAAGACTTCGCACGCCGTTTGTTCCGTCGTACTATCTTGAATGCCGATTATTATCGTCATCTGATTAGCGAAAATACAAAGAACTGGGATTTAGACCGTGTGGCTTTCATGGATGTGGTTATTATGCAGATCGCTTTGGCTGAAATTCTGAGTTTTCCCAATATTCCGGTCAGCGTATCACTGAATGAGTACGTAGAAATAGCCAAACTGTACAGCACCCCGAAAAGCGGTGGCTTTATTAACGGAACTTTGGACGGAATCGTTAATTCATTGAAAAAAGAGAATAAGCTAACAAAAAATTAATATCTTTGTTTGTTATTGAAGAATAACAGCATTATAAACTAAAAAACATAGAAAGTATGAACTTATTATTTGTATTTCTGCAGGCAGGGGGTGGAGGAGATTACTCTTTCCTGATTATGATGGTAGCCATTTTCGCTATTATGTATTTCTTCATGATTCGTCCTCAGAATAAAAAACAGAAAGAGATTGCTAATTTCCGCAAGAATCTGGAAGTGGGTCAAGAAGTGATTACTGCAGGTGGTATATACGGAAAGATAAAAGAAATAGAAGATAATACAGTTGTTTTGGAAATTGCATCAGGCGTTAAGATTAAAATTGATAGAAATTCTATCTTCGCTAATGCTGCATCCAACCAACAACAGGCAAAGTAAATGACATGATAACATGTTCGACAAAAGGAACATACGTATTTACTATTTAAAGACTTTAGAGAGAATCAGAAGCTTCCTGCTTAGCCGTAATAGCAGGGAGTTCCTGATTTTCTTGTTTTTTGTATTTGTATCTTTCTGCTTTTGGTTGCTTCAGGTGTTAAATGATGACTATGAAACGGAATTTTCCATTCCGTTACGGTTGAAGAATGTACCTAGTGATGTAGTGTTGACCTCCGAACTTCCTGATGAACTGCGTATTGGCGTGAAAGACAGGGGGACTGTATTGGCTAACTATATGCTGGGGCAGACATTTTATCCCATTGTTGTGGACTTCAAGGACTATGAGGATAAAGGGAGCCGTGTCCGGATTCCGGTTTCAGCTTTAATGAAAAAGATTTCGGTCCAGTTGAATCAGACAACCAAATTGCTGACCATACGGCCGGATACTGTGGAGTTTATTTATACGAAAGGGAAGGCAAAGAAGGTGCCCGTGAAGTTACAAGGCAAGGTGGCTTTAGACCGCCAGTATTATATCTCGGATATCATTTACTCGCCGGATTCAGTGATGGTTTATGCTCCTCAGGAGATTTTGGATACCATCACGGCTGCTTATACACAGGCATTGAATTTTGAAGATGTGGCAGATACCATTCGTCGTAGGGTGAATCTGGCCGATGTACGCGGAGCGAAATTTATTCCCTCTTTTGATGATGTGACTTTATTGGTAGATATCTACGCTGAGAAAAGTGTGGAGGTGCCTATACGTGGCATCAATTTTCCGCCCGACAAGGTACTTCGTACTTTTCCTTCCAAGGTTCAGGTGACTTTTCAGGTAGGTCTGAGTCATTTCAAGTCCATCACTTCCGAGGATTTCTTTATCGGGGTGACTTATGAGTCTTTGTTGAACAATAAGGGGGAGAAGTGTCCGGTCAATCTCAAATCCATCCCCCGATATGTGAACCATGTTCGTTTGAATCCCAAAGAGGTGGATTATTTGATAGAACAACGAATTAAATTCAATGATTAAGATAGCGGTTACCGGTGGCATCGGCAGTGGAAAATCATACATTTCCCATTTGTTGGAGAATATGCATATCCCTGTGTATAATGCGGATAATGAAGCGAAACGTCTCACTGCTTCTGATGCCGGAATTCGTGGGGAACTGATCGCTTTGTTAGGTGAGGATGTTTATAAGGATGGTCTGTTAAACAAGCCGTTGTTGGCTTCCTATCTGTTTTCCGATCCGGCGCATGTGCTCCAAATCAATTCCATTATCCATCCCCGGGTACGGAAAGATTTTACCGTATGGGTGGAACGTCAGGAAAAGTGTGAGATAGTGGGTATGGAATCGGCTATTTTGTATGAGGCTGGTTTTCAGGATACGGTAGATGCGGTAATAATGGTCTATGCACCTGTAGAACTGCGTATACAGCGTGCCATGTATCGTGACGGAGCCAGCGAGGAACAAGTCCGGGCACGTATTGCTGCCCAGATGGATGATGAAGAAAAGCGTCGGCGGGCCGATTTCACGGTGGTGAATGACGGGGTGCAATTGCTCATACCCCAGTTGAACAGAATAGTAGAACAATTAAAAACCGAAAAATTCATACTATAAATTTGGGAGTTTCATTGGTGAATTGTACTTTTGCTTCCTCAAACCATAAATATAAAATAGAATAGTATGTTAAAGACCATTTTATCAATCGCGGGCAAACCGGGATTATATAAATTGATTTCTCAAGGAAAGAACATGTTGATTGTAGAAACAGTTGACGCAGCTAAGAAAAGAGTTCCTGCTTATGCTCATGACAAAGTTATCTCATTGGCGGATATTGCTATGTACACAGATGCGGAAGAAGTGCCTTTGAGCGAAGTGCTGGAAGCGGTAAAGAAGAAAGAGAATGGAGCGGTTGCTTCTATCAATTATAAAAAAGCATCAGCCGATGAGTTGCATGCTTATTTTGCAGAAATTTTGCCAAATTATGATCGTGACCGTGTTCATAACGGGGATATCAAGAAACTGATTTCATGGTACAATATTTTGGTAAACAATGGTATTACTGAATTTGTAGAAGCTCCGGCAGAATCTGCCGACAAAGTGGAAGAAGCTGCTGCTGAATAATTGAAATAAAGCGAAGGGGAAAAGCCCGTCAAGCAGTTTACAATCTGCTTGACGGGCTTTTTGTTCATCGGCATTATTGGTAAAAGAAGTAGGATATCTTACTTCTTTCAGTGGAATATGATCATAGATCGTGCTCTATAAAGGATACCCTGAAAAATCCTTCAAATCCTTCAGACTTCCCGCAAACGCCTTGTTCGTGGGCATTTCGGCTGAAGGATTGGGTTCGGGAATGCTTCAGTCGGGGATTGGAATCCTTCAGCCGAATCGGTGTTTCTCTGATTTTCAGGGAATCGTTTTTCCTGAAGGATATTTTTCGGCTGAAACATTTCGCGATGTATATCTTTCAGCCGGAATGTCGGCGGGCAGGGTGTTTGCGGAGTAGCTGAAAGATCTGAAGGAAAAATAAGGAGTTTCGGCATGTAGATGCCATTATGGAAAAAACAACAGGTCAAATTTTAAAAAGCTCTTGTTCTTTCAATGAAAACGTCTTGTTCTTTTTTTTAAAGACCTTGTTCTTTTCAGAAAAGAACAGGACGTTTGAGAGGTTAGTAATGTGCATGCCGGAAAGTTAGTAACGTGTGGGGTGACACGTTACTAATGCGTGGGCTGTAAGATTAGTAATGTTGCAGGTGGAAGATTGTATATCTTACAAGTGATGAGCCCCCCCTTTACTCAGGAAAGATAAGATCTTATCTTTCCTGGCTGTTTGTAACATTCTAGTTGCGGAATTTTAATCCGTCACCAGCTGTTTCTACGATAATCGGTTTGCTTCGGTCTACTTCCTGTGACAATAGTTTTTTGGACAAATCATTCAGCAAATAGCGCTGGATGGCACGTTTCACAGGACGGGCGCCGAATTCGGGATCATAGCCTGTGCTGGCAATGAAACGGACGGCCTCATCGGTCATTTCCAAAGTAATGCCGTTGCCGGCCAGCATATTCTTGATACCGTTGATTTGTAACATCACAATCTGTTCTATCTCTTCTTTGTTCAAAGGCAAGAACATAATTGTTTCATCTATACGGTTCAGAAACTCCGGTCGTATCGTTTTTTTCAACATGGACATTACCTCTTTCTTCGTCTCTTCAATCACCACTTCGCGATTCTCGTCATTAATCTTTTCGAACTGGCTTTGAATGTATGCGCTGCCCAGGTTGGAAGTCATGATGATAATCGTATTCTTGAAGTTTACCGTACGTCCCTTGTTGTCAGTCAGACGTCCGTCGTCCAAAACTTGCAGCAGAATATTGAACACATCGGGATGTGCTTTTTCTATTTCATCAAATAATACCACAGAGTATGGTTTGCGTCGGACGGCTTCTGTCAACTGACCGCCTTCATCGTAACCTACGTATCCGGGAGGCGCTCCGATCAGGCGAGATACAGAGTGTTTCTCCTGGTATTCGCTCATGTCGATACGCGTCATCAGACTCTCGTCATCAAACAGGTAGTCGGCCAATGCTTTGGCAAGTTCTGTCTTACCTACACCGGTAGTACCCAGGAAGATGAATGAACCTATCGGACGTTTCGGATCCTGTAATCCGGCACGGCTACGGCGTACGGCATCGGATACGGCTGCTATGGCTTCATCCTGACCTACCACACGCAAATGTAATTCTTGCTCCAGATGAAGCAATTTGTCACGTTCGCTTTGCAGCATCTTGTTAACAGGTATCCCTGTCCACCGTGAAACAACATCGGCAATGTCCTCAGCGGTAACTTCTTCCTTTATCATGGCACTGTCACCCTGCTTGTGTTTCAGGTCTTCTTGGATATCCTTAATCTCGTTCTCTAAAGCCTGTAATTTTCCATAACGGATTTCGGCCACTTTACCGTAATCTCCCTCACGTTCCGCTTTCTCGGCTTCAAATTTCAATTGTTCTATTTCCTGCTTGTTTTGCTGAATCTTGTTGACCAGTTCCTTTTCACTCTGCCATTTGGCTTTGTAAGAGGTTTCCTGTTCTTTCAGTTCGGCAATCTCTTTATTCAGCTGTTGTAATTTGGACTCGTCTTTTTCACGTTTGATGGCCTCACGTTCAATTTCCAGTTGTTTCAGGTGACGTGAGATTTCATCTAGTTCTTCAGGCACAGAGTCACGTTCCATACGCAATTTGGCAGCAGCTTCATCCATCAGATCAATAGCCTTGTCCGGAAGGAAACGTTCGGTAATGTAACGGTTACTCAATTCTACAGCGGCAATGATGGCTTCATCTTTGATACGTACCTTGTGATGGTTTTCGTAACGTTCTTTCAATCCACGAAGAATAGAGATGGTGCTCAGCGTGTCCGGTTCGGCTACCATAACAGTTTGGAACCGGCGTTCCAATGCCTTGTCCTTTTCGAAGTATTTCTGATATTCGTCCAAAGTAGTGGCTCCGATGCTGCGGAGCTCACCACGGGCCAAGGCGGGTTTCAATATATTGGCGGCATCCATGGCACCTTCACCTTTACCGGCTCCGACCAAGGTATGGATTTCATCGATAAACAGGATGATGCTGCCTTCGGCTTTGACCACTTCATTGACAACAGATTTCAGACGTTCCTCAAATTCACCTTTGTATTTGGCTCCAGCAACCAGTGCGCCCATATCCAATGAGAAGATTTGTTTGTTCTTCAAATTGTCGGGTACATCACCTCGGATGATACGGTGTGCCAAACCTTCAACAATGGCGGTCTTACCAGTACCCGGCTCACCAATTAAAATCGGATTATTCTTGGTACGGCGGCTTAATATTTGTAATACTCTACGTATTTCTTCATCACGCCCGATAACCGGATCAAGTTTTCCGCTGCGGGCAGCCTCATTCAAATTAATGGCATATTTGCTTAAGGATTGATAAGTGTCTTCACTGGATTGTGAAGTTACTTTTTCACCTTTACGTAGTTCTGCTATGGCGGAGCGCAGCTCTTTGTCTGTCATTCCCGCGTCTTTCAATATGGTAGCGACAGTACTCTTTACATTCAATAAGGCCAGGATAATAGCTTCCAGTGAAACGAATTCGTCACCCATCTCTTTGGAATACTGTACGGCTCTTTGTAATATCTCGTTGCTTTCACGGCTAAGGTAAGGTTCTCCTCCCGAAACCTTAGGCAGCGAGTCAATTTGCTTGTCGATGACCAATGCGATCTGCTGGGCGTTCATTCCCAATTTCTGGAAAATGAAGTTGGTGACGTTTTCACCTACTTTCAGTACTCCGGCCAACAGATGCACAGGCTCGATAGCTTGCTGTCCGCGGGCTTGAGTTACGTTCACCGCTTGTTGCACTGCCTCCTGTGATTTAATTGTGAAGTTGTTAAAATTCATATTGTATCTCCTTTCTAAATATTATTCAAATACCTATTGAAAACGTAACTGTCACTGCTTTGTTCAGTGGCTTTTGCGATTTCATTTGATAATCGTCAAATAGTTTGCCAAAAAGAAAAAGAAAGCTAATGAAGTAAAATAAGAAGACAAAATGACAGGCTTTCCGGCTTTTAAATGAAAAAAAGTCCGAATTGTACACAAAAAGGCAGATAACTCTTTTTGCAGGCAGATGATAATTGCTATCTTAGCATCGAAATCATAAAATGAAAACGAGATGACAAATGAAATAAAGTTTGCAGATACTGTAATTCTGGTGGATGTAGCCTATGTAGATAGGGTGGCGGGTGATTTATCCAAACATTTTGGTGACGTGGTGGGGCGTAAGTTGCCGAAAGCGGATTTGCCGGTGTTGTTGGAATGTCTGTCACTGGATAGTGGAATACCCTTGGGGGAGAATGCAGTTCAGGTATTATTTATTTATGACGAGGAAAGTAAGAAAATGGATGCTTTTCAGCCGTCGGATTTGGAAAAGGAATTAAATAACGTGGCTTTCAAAAGCCAGTTGGGAGAGTTTGTACTTTATTCTTTCGAACCGTCGGATATGGCTAGTCGCGAAGAGTTGTTTCTAGAGTCTTTGAGAGTGGTGGTTGATGCAAAAGAGGTGAAACGGGTAATTATTGTCCCTGCCGAAGAAGAATATGGGGATAAAGTTCCTGCTATATTAAATAAGGTGGACGGAAAAGAAAAAATGACAGTATTCGGCATGAATCCTCCAGCCTGTGAAGTGGCTTATCAGTGGGAGATGTTTGGATTCGCAGTTTTACAGTCGTTAGGAATTAAAGCAGACGAACTATAATCATTAAAAAACATGTCTGATTTCAGGTTAAGAGTATTCAGTAGTGTTGCGAAAAATCTCAGCTTTACAAAGGCTTCGCAGGAGCTGTTTATCAGCCAGCCGGCTATAACCAAGCATATTCAGGAATTGGAAACGATGTACCAGACGCGCCTTTTTGAGCGAATGGGTAACAAGATCTTGCTGACTGATGCAGGCAGGTTGTTGTTGGAACATTGTGAGAAAATTTTGGAAGATTACGGACGCTTGGAGTACGAGATGAACTTATTACGTAATGAGCATACCGGTGAGTTACGCTTGGGAGCCAGTACTACAATTGCCCAATATGTGCTTCCTCCCTTGCTGGCTCGTTTCATCGAGAAGTTTCCGCAAGTGTCTTTATCACTTTTCAGCGGGAACTCCTCTGAGGTGGAAAAGGCATTGCAAGAACATCGCATAGATTTGGCATTGGTAGAGGGCAATACCCGGCAACCTAATTTGAAATATACTCCTTTTCTGCAAGATGAGCTGGTGGCTATCGTCCATACTCGTAGTAAGTGGATGGATTATGATGAGATAACTTTGGATGAATTGAAAGAAGTTCCTCTTGTGCTTCGTGAAAGAGGTTCGGGAACATTGGATGTATTGATTACCGCTTTGCATAAACACAACATAAAGTTATCGGACCTTACTATCCGTATGCACCTGGGGAGTACAGAAAGCATTAAATTATTTTTGGAAAATAGTGAGTGCATGGGGATTTTGTCTATCCGGTCTATTAATAAAGAACTGTATTCAGGAAAGTTTAAAGTATTGGATATAAAAGACCTGGTGATGTTTCGTGAATTTGATTTTGTCCAATTGCAAGGGCAGGATACAGGGCTTCCGGCTCTGTTCATGCAGTTTGCCAATCATTATAAGGAAAAGTTATAACCTATAATTAAAAACGATTAGATTGTTATTGAAACATATACTACCTTTGCACCTCGAAATAGAGAAATAATGTTAAAAAGTAAAATATATGATTTCAGTAACAGCTTTACAGCAAAACAACAAAATTATTTATGTAGGCTTGCTTTCCACGTTAACGGTCTTTTTATTGATGGACTATATTCCGGTATTGGCTCCATTTTCCCGGTGGGTCACTCCACCCGTATCTTTATTTCTGGGGTTGATATTTGCATTAGTTTGCGGACAGGCCCATCCTAAATTCAATAAAAAGGTTTCTAAATATTTGTTGCAATATTCTGTAGTGGGATTGGGGTTCGGTATGAATCTTCAGGCTTCTTTGGCTTCCGGCAAGGAAGGAATGGAATTTACGATCATTTCTGTAATCGGTACAATGATTATAGGTATGTTTATAGGGCGTAAACTTTTGAAGGTAGACCGTGATACGGCTTACCTTATCAGTTCAGGTACTGCAATTTGTGGGGGGAGCGCTATTGCTGCTGTAGGGCCTGTATTGAAAGCTAAAGATAGTGAGATGTCTGTGGCTTTGGCTACTATCTTTGTATTGAATGCTATCGCTTTGTTCATTTTTCCGGTGTTAGGTCATACGTTTGGGTTAGATCAACAACAGTTTGGTACTTGGGCAGCTATTGCTATTCATGATACGAGTTCTGTGGTGGGTGCAGGTGCGGCATACGGTGAAGAAGCGTTGAAAGTGGCGACTACAATTAAACTGACCCGTGCCCTTTGGATTATTCCTTTGGCATTCGCTACATCTTTTATTTTCAAGGGGAGTGGTAAGAAAGTAAGCATTCCTTGGTTTATCCTTTATTTCGTTGTAGCTATCGTTCTGAATACTTATGTGTTGGATGGTGTACCTCAATTCGGGCAGGCCGTTTCTGGACTGGCACGTAAGGGATTGATTATTACCATGTTTTTTATTGGAGCTTCCTTGTCTATGGATGTACTGAAGCAAGTCGGTATGAAACCTCTGGTTCAAGGTGTTGCTCTTTGGGCAGTGATTAGTATTAGTTCATTGGCTTATATTCTACTCTTCTGATAGGGATTTAAATCCTGTTATCCGCATATGCTTTTTTATGAGAATATAATTTAGAAGTAATAGATGAGTAATAGTACAGCGTTTATCCCAATGACAGTGAGGAATCCTTTCCATACATAAGGCAGTATTTCTTTTCTGCGGGAGGAAAAAAATATGGCATAGAACATATTCACCACAATGTTGCTGATGATAGCTTGCATGATGCAGGCTCCTACGATAGTTGCTGGAATGCTTCCGCCTTGTAACAGGTTAAGTATGAAAGGGGTGATGTCACTTAATCCTGCTGCAATGGAGAGAATACTCAAACCTCCTGTTCCTGCATAAATTAATGTATAGTGAGTCAGAAATGTAAATACTACGAATAATAAAGCAAAGATCAGAGCGACTTTGAATTCCAGCGGATTACTTTCCGTTTCCGGCTCCTCAATAACTTCGCGCTCGCCTTTTATAGTATGCTTTTTATGGATGAATATACCGATGCCGGCGGCGGTTACAGACATGATGAGCAGATAGGGGTAGATATCCAGAAAGATGGAAGTGCTGAATATAAGGATCAAAATCATGAAACGCAAGAACATCATGCTGATAGCAAGCATCATGGCAGATACATATTCCGGTATTTCATGCGTTTGTATCCGTTTGCATTTGCGGGCAAGGATGGAAATGGTAGCGGTGCTGCTATACAGACCACCGATAATACCCGAAACTAGAGTGCCTGATTCGCGGAAAACATATTGTTTCAGCAGGTAGGATAAATAGGAGATGCCCGATACGACTACAGTAGCCAGCCAAATGGTGTATGGAGTGAGATTGATACCCGGTATAAGAGGTTCCTTGGGTAACATGGGCAAAATGATACCGCTGATAGCCAAAAATTTTGCCAGTGTTATCATTTCATCATTTTGCATCCGTTGTACAAGTTCGGTAAAGGTGTGTTTCATTTCTGTGAAAAGAAGCACGGTGACTACCATCATGACATAAAACCAGGAAGGCTGTGTACTTATGATAGGAGCCATACAATAGGTGATAAGAGCGATGATGATTGTTGTCACTCCAAACACGTGAAACTGGGATTGCTTGACATAATAATTGATACCCAGTAACATGCCTAAAATTATCCCGCCTCCCATAAATAAATGCATTTCCTTAGGATCAAGTATATAGAGGAGATATCCCAAAATACCGATAAAAGTAAAAGTCCGGTCTGTGCCGAAAAGCGTAGTTTCCCCTTCTCGTCTCAGACTGATTCTCCGTTGGGATAAACCGATGAGTAAAGAGAACAATGTTACTAGAATGAAAGTAACCAATTGCTGGGGAAGGTAATCGTACAACTTTTCCATAAATTTGTCAAGATTAGGTTGATGTAATTGGTTTTTCTGTTCAAACCACATGGACCCCTCTGAAGGATTCAAATGGTTTTAAAACGCTTGCTTAAACTTGCTTTCTTCAAAAAGTCCTTTTAATTTATCATCACTTTTTATTTGGTTGATGATTGTGGACAGAACTCCTGCTTTGGGCAATTCTACTACAACGTCTGTTTTATATTTACCACCGTTCTGTCGGCTGTTTTCACAAATTACTTTTAAGTTAGCAGCCTCTTGCTGGGTAACCATTTGGATCAGATCTAAAAATTGTTCCCATTCTGCATTACCGAATTTATTTTGAGACTTGGCAGCCATTTCTGCTTTTGCCTTGATCTGGTTAGTTATTGCGGTACGGGCTGTAATGATCGCCTTCTTTTTGGAGGCAGTGGCGTCACCGCTCTGAGCTGATGCCGAGGCACGGAAGAAGTCTGCATTTGTACTATATGTATTTCCGGTACAAGGAGTGCTTTGTGCCTGTGCCCATGTTGATATTCCAAGGACGAAGGCTAAAAAATAGATGAATTTATAATATTTCATAGTTGGAATTTTATCAATTTATTGCGAAGATAGAGGAATATTTGATAATATAAACAAGAAAAGAGAAAAAAAAGATTGAGCTTGCTTTATGAAATGATTATATTTGCAGAAATTAAATGAAAGGTTAGTATTTATGGAATCAACAACAAAATTCTATTCGTTAAACTACACAAACGTAAATACTTATTTATTTGCGTTCGTGTTTATTGTAGGTAATGTGGTATTGCCGCAACTTTGTCATTTGGTGCATTGGGGTGGTCCTGCTATGTTACCCATTTATTTCTTTACATTAATAGGTGCTTATAAATATGGATTCAAAGTGGGGATGTTGACGGCTGTTCTTTCTCCGCTTGCCAATAGCATCTTGTTTGGAATGCCTTCTGTGGCCATACTGCCGGCTATATTGGTAAAGTCGGTATTGTTGGCGTTGGTGGCGGGATATATGGCAGACCGTTTCCGTAAGATTACAATTCCTGCATTGCTGGGGACTGTTATGGCATATCAGGTGGTGGGTACCTTGATAGAATGGGTTCTTGTCGGTGATTTCTATTTGGCGGCACAGGATTTCCGGATTGGGATTCCGGGCATGTTGCTCCAGATTTTTGGCGGCTATGCATTGCTGAAAGCTATTGCAAAAAGATGAGTTGTAAACACTTGATGTTAATGTTGCAAACTGTGAAACAACCTGAAAATGGTGGCACTGGTTATGTCCTGGTAGTTGTCATGGATGGAGAGCACGATAAATAGATGACTTTGGTTTTTGATAAATCATTTAATAGTTAATAGATAAAATGACAGGCACATTATTATTTTTAGGATTAGGAATGCAGGAAGCGTTATTCATTGCATTGATTGTTCTTTTGTTCTTTGGTGGGAAGAAGATACCCGAACTGATGAAGGGGTTGGGCAAAGGGGTTAAGAGTTTTAAAGAAGGGATGAACGGGTTGGAGGATGATATAGATGGGAAAGATAAGAAAGGGGAAACGAAAAAGTGACAAATAATGGAACAGCAGCAGAAGATACTGACCTTTTGGGATCATCTGGAAGAACTACGCCATGTCTTGTTCCGCATTGCAGTGGCTGTGGTATTTCTAATGTTGGTAGCATTCTTGTTTAAGGATGAGCTCTTTGCTATTGTTCTAGCGCCTAAGAATGCTGATTTCATTATTTATCATTTTTTTTGCCGGATAGCTGATTCTATGGCTATGCCTTCATTATGTCCGGAAGTGTTTTATGTGAAAATGATCAATACCCAATTGGCGGCTCAATTCATTACTCATATGAGTGTGTCTTTTTATGCGGGTTTTTTGTTGGCATCTCCTTATGTTATTTATCAGTTGTTCCGTTTTGTCTCGCCGGCTTTATACGAGAATGAAAAGAAATATTCTACCCGGGTTGTAGGATGGGGCTATTTTCTTTTTATGATGGGAGTTCTTTTGAATTATTTTTTGATTTTTCCTCTTACTTTCCGTTTTCTTGCTACCTATCAGGTCAGTCTGGAAGTGGAGAACACGATTACTTTGTCCTCGTATATGGATACGTTGATGATGATGAGTCTGATGATGGGGATTGTTTTCGAGATCCCTGTCCTTTGTTGGCTTTTTGCCAAACTGGGATTTCTTACGGCTGATTTTATGAAGCGGTATCGTCGTCATGCTATTGTTATTATTCTGATAGTTGGAGCTGTTATCACTCCTACGTCAGATGTTTTTACATTGATGATGGTATCTGTGCCCATGTATTTGCTTTACGAAGTCAGCATTTGGATTGTAAGTCGGACAGGGAAAAAACAGCAGGAAGAATCCTTGGAAGAAGTGCTTGAAAAATCATGAGATGATAATCCTTATAAGTATTATATCGTAAAAAAGGAAGACCTTCGTGACGGCCTTCCTTTTTTCCATTAGGATCCATACTTTATTAAATCTTCCAGCCAAAGGCCTCTGCCACGGCCGGAAACACAATCTTTCCGTTGACAATATTCAAGCCGTTTTTTAGTCCAGGATCGTTTTCGCAAGCTTTTTTCCAACCAAGATCTGCCAATCTGATGGCGTATGGCAGTGTAGCATTGGTTAATGCCAAGGTTGAAGTACATGGTACAGCTCCCGGAATATTGGCCACACAGTAATGGATGATACCGTCTACTTCGTAAATAGGTTCGGCATGAGTTGTAGGATGGGACGTCTCAAAACATCCTCCTTGGTCAATGGCCACATCTACCAGTACGGTACCCTTTTTCATCAGTTTCAGCATGGGGCGTGTAATGAGGTGGGGGGCCTTTGCACCGGGGATAAGTACCGCACCGATTATCAAATCAGTTGTTGGCAGTTCTTTTTCTATATTGTGGCTGGACGAGAATAATGTTTTTACATTTTTAGGCATGAACTCGCTTAACTGACGCAGGCGGGGTAATGAAATATCGCAGATTGTGACATCAGCCCCTAGCCCTGCAGCCATTAAAGCTGCATTGGTTCCTACAATGCCGCCGCCTAATACCAGCACTTTGGCTGGTTTGACACCGGGAACTCCACCTAGTAAGATACCACGTCCTCCTTGAGGCTTCTCCAAAAAACGTGCTCCTTCCTGAGTGGACATTCGTCCCGCCACTTCACTCATGGGAATCAGCAGAGGCAGTCCTCCTTGTTTGTCTGTTACAGTTTCGTAAGCTAGGCATACTGAACCACTACGCATCATTGCCTCTGTTAATTCTTTGTCACAGGCAAAATGGAAGTATGTAAATACCAGTTGGTCCTTACGTACCAGATTATATTCACATTCGATGGGTTCCTTGACTTTTATAATCATTTCAGCGATGGCGTACACATCTTTTATAGTAGGAAGGATACGCGCTCCGACTTTCTCATACTCTTCGTCGGAAAATCCGCTGTTTATACCTGCGGTGTGTTGTATATACACCGTGTGACCTCTCTGTACCAACTCGTGTGCTCCTGCAGGGGTTAATGATACACGATTCTCGTTGTTTTTGATTTCTTTAGGAATTCCTACTATCATAATTGTCACATTTAAGGGGTTTGACTGCCTCAAAGATAACAAAATGTCAGAAAAGTAGGTTTTGTCTGGATATGTTTTTTTCGTAATAAATGTATGTTTAGCAACATTATTTTAAGGGATATTCTGTTTTTTATTTGTAAGTTTGCGGAGAGATTCAAAATTTTTGTGATGAGTTCTCCATAAAATAAAGAAAATGACTTTACGAAATTATATAATCATAGTAGCTTTGGGCAGTATTTTCACTGTACGGGCACAGGAAGAACCGGCTGCTCCTGTATTCCGTCCTCCTTTTGATTTTCCGCTTACTCTGAGCGGTAATTTTGGTGAACTGCGTTCTAACCACTTTCATGGAGGAGTGGACTTTAAAACCCAGGGAGAGGTGGGAAAACCTATTCATTGCATTGCCGACGGATATGTGAGCCGTGTACTGGTTACTCCCGGCGGATATGGGCAGGCTATTTTTATTACTCATCCCAATGGATATACTTCAGTGTATGGGCATGTGTTGAAATTTGCTTCCGCAGTGGCAAAAGTAGTGGAGGAATATCAATATCGGCATGAAACTTTTGCTGTGGATTTGAAATTCGAACCTCATCAGGTCAGTTTCAAAGCTGGAGAAATCATTGCTTTAAGCGGTAATGAAGGATATTCTTTCGGACCGCATCTGCATATGGAGATACGCTGTACGGATACTGGTGAATTGATAGATCCCTTACAATTCTATACCGATAAAATCAAAGACACTACTCCGCCACGTGCGTCAATGATTATGCTTTATCCGCAGCGGGGCGCTGGGGTTGTGGAAGGCTCACAAAGAAAAAAATCCATACCTGTTGCTTCTTTGGGGCAACCGGTTTCTGCTTGGGGGAAAATAGCCGCTGGTATTAAGGCATACGACTATATGGATGGTACACATAATAATTATGGTGTGCGTTCTGTGGTACTCTATGTGGATACGACAGAAGTTTTTCGCAGTACAGTGGATGGCGTTTTGCCTGAAGAGAACCGGATGATTAATGCTTGGACAGACTATGAGGAGAATGTAAAGAGGCATAATTGGGTGATGCGCTCACAAATTCTTCCCGGAAATAGTTTGCGCATGTTACAAGCCAACGATGAAGGAGGGGTGATTACGATTGATGAAGAACGTGATTATCATTTTCGTTATGAATTAGCTGATTTATATGGTAATAAGTCGACTTATCGTTTCATTGTGCGTGGCCATAGGCAGCCGATAGAGGAATATCATCCGCAAGTAAAACATTATTTGGCATGGAATAAAGGTAATGTGGTTCAGGAACCGGGTATGGAACTGGTTATCCCCCGAGGGATGTTGTATGAGGATGTGGCACTGAACTGTCAGGTGGTTAAAAATACAGCCGCAATTTCTTACGAGTACCAATTGCACGATGAGCCAGTAGCTTTGCAAGCTGGATGCACGCTGATGATCGGGGTACGCCATCTTCCTGTAGAGGATACGTCGAAATATTATGTAGCCCGTAAGTGGGGAAAAAGGAAAGGTTCAGCAGGAGGAACTTATGAGAATGGTTGGATGAAGACTTCCATCCGTGAACTGGGAACTTATACCGTAGCTATAGATACCTTGTCTCCACGAGTAACTCCATTAAATAAAACGCAATGGAAGACAGGTAAGGTTCAGTTCAAAATAGGAGATGCGGAAACGGGTATCAAAGATTATAAGGTGAAGATAGACGGCGAATTTGCCTTGTTTGGTTTCAGTTCCAAAAATGCGAAATTGTGGATGAAGCATCCTGAACGGTTAAAAAAAGGAGTCGCCCATAAATTGGAATTGGTGGTGACAGATTATTGTGGAAATGAAACAAGAGAGGAATATGAATTTTGATGGTAAAATAAGTATTATACACAATTAAAAAGTTATATATTAATGAAGAATAAACTGATTTTAGGTGCTGCCTTTCTGTTGGCAGCGATAACGGAGAGTTTGGCGTGCACTAACCTGATTGTAGGTAAGGGAGCCTCGGTGGATGGTTCTGTTATCGTTTCTTATTCCGCTGATTCATACGGAATGTTTGGCGAGTTGTATCACTATCCTGCCGGTATGCATGAAAAAGGAACCATGCGTGATATCTATGATTGGGATTCGGGCAAATATTTAGGGCAAATAAAAGAAGCGCGTCAAACCTATAATGTGGTAGGTAATATGAATGAATTTCAGGTAACCATAGGTGAAACTACTTTTGGTGGACGGGAGGAATTGGTTGATTCTACCGGTATTATGGATTATGGAAGTTTGATTTATGTAGCTCTCCAGCGTTCTCGTACAGCCAAAGAAGCCATACAGGTAATGACGGATTTAGTAAAAGAATATGGTTATTATAGCAGTGGCGAATCATTCAGTATCGCTGATCCCAATGAAGTCTGGATTTTGGAGATGATCGGTAAGGGTCCCGGTGTGAAAGGTGCTGTATGGGTAGCAGTCCGTATACCGGATGATTGTATTGCCGCACATGCTAATCAGAGCCGGATTCATCAGTTCAATATGAATGACAAGGATAATTGTCTTTACTCTCCGGATGTGATTTCTTTCGCTCGTGAAAAAGGCTATTTTGACGGTATGAATAAAGATTTCAGTTTCTCGGCGGCATATAATCCTTTAGATTTTGGTGGTGTACGGTTCTGTGAAGCGCGTGTATGGAGTTTCTATAATATGTTCAATAAGTCGGTGGGAGATACCTATCTTCCTTATATCCAGGGGGACAGCAAAGAACCGATGCCTCTTTATATCAAGCCTTCCCGTAAACTTTCAGTACGTGATGTACAAGCAGCTATGCGCGATCACTATGAGGGTACTCCACTGGATATTACTAATGATCCCGGTGCCGGTCCGTTTAAAACTCCTTATCGTCTGTCGCCCTTGAGTTTTAAAGTAGGAGATCAGGAATATTTCAATGAACGTCCCATCTCGACTCAGCAAACGGCTTTCACTTTTGTTGCACAGATGCGTGCTAGCCTGCCCGATGCAATAGGGGGAGTATTATGGTTTGGGACAGATGATGCTAATATGACAGTGTTTGCTCCTGTATATTGTTGTTCGGATCGTATTCCTGATTGTTATAGCGGTAAAGAAGCCGACTGTGTTACTTTTTCATGGGATTCTGCATTCTGGATTTATAATTGGGTGGCCGATATGATTCGTCCACGTTATAGCCTGATGATTGATGATATGCGTGCCGTTCAAAATAATTTGGAAGATACTTATGCGAATGCACAGGCTGGCATTGAATCTTCTGCCATGAGTTTATATGAGAAAGATCCTGAAAAGCAAAAGAATTCTTGACTAACTATAGTTGCATGACAGCCGAATCGGCAATAGACAGCTGGAAGAAGTTGGGTGAATTTTTGATTGTGAAGTATAATGATGGTGCTGTGAAAAAGATGGCAAAAGATGGAACTATACTTCGCCCTGAAACCGGTCATTGTGCTCCTTTGGTACGTCCGGGATATCCCAAAGAATTTTTGGAAGAACTGGTAAAGGCCACCGGTGGACGTTATAAGATGAAATAGGATATATTTTTATATGTTCTGAAAGTCTGATTAATTAGTGGAGGGGCAGATTATAATTCTGCCCCTGTTTGCATAATAAGATAGTTTTTTACCTTGTATGGTCTTCTATTTTTTTTATGACAGATTATTTTTGGGGAATAATCCTTTATATCTCTAATTTTCTTCTTCCAAATTTCTAGGATTTTTAATTTAATTCTTTTACATTTGTCAAGACGTAAAAATCGGATATAATTATAAACCTTATAAATAACAAAAAATTATGGAAAATGAAGAATTGATAAAGCAAGTGACAGAGAAAGCAGAGAAATGGTTAACACCTGCTTATGATGCCGAAACACAGGCTGAAATTAAGAAAATGTTGGCGAATCCCGATAAGACTGATTTGATTGAAGCATTTTATAAAGATTTGGAGTTTGGAACAGGTGGTTTGCGTGGTATTATGGGCGTGGGTAGTAACCGTATGAATATTTATACGGTAGGTGCTGCTACTCAAGGCTTGTCTAATTATCTAAATAAAAATTTTAAAGATCTCGATCAGATTTCTGTAGTGGTAGGTCATGATTGCCGTAACAACAGCCGCTTGTTTGCGGAAATTTCTGCCAATATTTTTTCAGCGAATGGTATTAAAGTATATTTGTTTGAAGATATGCGTCCTACTCCTGAAATGTCATTTGCTATCCGTCATTTCGGTTGCCAGAGCGGTATCAATATTACTGCTTCTCATAATCCGAGAGAATACAATGGTTACAAGGCTTATTGGGATGATGGTGCACAAGTATTGGCTCCGCACGATAAAGGTATCATTGATGAGGTGAACAAGATTTCATCGGCTACCGACATTAAGTTTGAAGGTAACAAGGATCTGATTCAGATTGTGGGCGAAGAGGTAGACAGCGTCTATTTGAATAAAGTGAAAACAATTTCTATTGATCCTGAAGTGATCAAGCGTCAGAAGGATTTGAAAATTGTGTATACTCCGATTCATGGTACAGGTATGATGTTGATTCCGCGTGCATTGAAGCAATGGGGATTTGAAAATGTACATACCGTGCCTGAACAAATGGTGAAGAGTGGCGATTTTCCGACTGTTATTTCTCCGAATCCGGAAAATGCCGAGGCTTTGTCTATGGCTATTGATTTGGCTAAGAAAATTGACGCCGACATTGTAATGGCTAGTGATCCGGATGCTGACCGTGTAGGTATGGCTTGTAAAAATGACAAAGGAGAATGGGTGCTGATCAATGGTAACCAAACCTGTTTGCTGTTCTTGTATTATATAATAAAGAATCGTATTGCGATGGGTAAGATGAAGGATGATGATTTCATTGTGAAGACTATCGTTACTACGGAACTGATTAAATCTGTCGCAGATAAGAACCACATCGAAATGTTGGATTGCTATACCGGATTCAAGTGGATTGCACGTGAGATCCGTTTGCGTGAAGGAAAACAGCAGTACATCGGTGGTGGTGAGGAAAGTTACGGTTTCCTGGCTGAAGATTTTGTCCGTGATAAAGATGCTGTTTCTGCTTGTACATTGTTAGCAGAGATTTGTGCTTGGGCAAAAGATCAGGGCAAAACATTGTTCGAAGTTTTGCTTGATATTTATGTGGAGTATGGTTTCTCAAAAGAAACTACTGTGAATGTTGTGAAACCAGGAAAGAGCGGGGCAGAAGAGATTAAGGCAATGATGGAAAACTTCCGTTCTAATCCTCCGAGAGAAATAGGCGGTTCTAAGGTTGTTCTTGTCAAAGACTTTAAAACTTTGAAGGCTACTGATGGTAATGGGAATATAACAGAAATAGATATGCCGGAGGCTAGTAACGTATTGCAATATTTTACAGAAGATGGAACTAAAATTTCAGTTCGCCCGTCAGGAACAGAACCTAAAATCAAGTTCTATGTGGAAGTAAAAGGTGAAATGGGTTGCCACAAATGTTTCGATGCCGCTAATGCAGCTGCTGAGGAAAAGGTGGAAGCCGTAAGAAAATCACTGGGAATTTAATCGAGGGTAAGCGTTGGGCGAAAGTCTGGGAGAATATTCATTCATAAATAAAAAAAGGGGGGGAGAGATGTATTTCTCTATCCCCTTTTCTTTTATTTCCATGCCATTTATATCAAAATCTACACTTCTTTGTTTATTTTTTGTTGTAACTTTGCCTTCTGTTTTAAATAAGGTGAAAGATATGATGTGGTTACTTCTGGCATTTCTCTCGGCTGCACTGCTGGGATTTTATGATGTATTTAAGAAACAGTCGTTAAAGGACAATGCGGTTATTCCTGTATTATTTCTTAATACGTTGTTCTCTAGTTTGATATTTCTTCCTTTTATTGTATTGTCAGTGTGGAGGCCGGGAATATTGGAGAATTCTATTTTTTATGTGCCTGTTGCTGGGTGGGAGGTGCATCGTTATGTGGTGTTGAAATCTGTTATTGTCCTTTCGTCGTGGATGTTGGGATATTTTGGAATGAAGAATCTGCCTATCACGATTGTGGGACCTATAAACGCTACCCGTCCGGTGATGGTGTTGGTAGGAGCTTTAGTGGTCTTTGGTGAGCGTTTGAATTTTTACCAATGGATTGGTGTGCTGATGGCTGTCTTCTCTTTTTTTATGCTGAGCCGCAGCGGAAAGAAAGAGGGAATAGATTTTAAACATAATAAGTGGATTTATTATGTGGTAATGGCGGCTGTGTTGGGAGCTGTCAGCGGGCTTTATGACAAGTACCTCATGGCGCCTGCCGATCAAGGAGGTATCGGACTAGATAGAATGATTGTGCAGTCATGGTATAATATCTATCAATTGTTTATGATGGGAGGTATCTTAATATTGTTATGGTGGCCGAAGCGCAAATCTACCACTCCGTTTCATTGGCATTGGTGTATTATTCTGATATCTATTTTTCTGTCGGCAGCTGATTTTGTTTATTTCTATGCCTTAAGCTTGGACGGGGCAATGATTTCCATTGTATCTATGGTAAGGCGTGGCAGTGTGCTTGTCTCTTTTATATTTGGTGCGATGGTATTCCGTGAGAAGAATCTTAAAAGCAAGGCCGTGGATTTGGTGCTAGTACTTATTGGTATGATATTTCTGTATTTGGGAAGTCAATAAGAAAAAAGATGGGGTGTGACTCATCGTGCATACCCCGTTGTTCTTGATTACTCTATAATGATTTTATATTCTACATCAAACGTTTCTTTTGGTTCTAGTTTCTGTATCCATTCACGGTCTTTTAATTCGCCCGAATACCCTACAGAATCGCAACGTCCATACCATGGTTCAATGCAAACAAATGGGCAATCGGGATGTGTTTTGGTAGGAGACCACAAAGCTACTAACGGAGAATTAAATTCCAAACTGATATGAGGCTTTTTCTTTTTATCCAGTAAGGTTATTTTTTTCAGTTGTTTATTGTCAAAAATATAAGTGTCACAATCAAAAGTATGAATATCAATTGGCATCAGCCCTTCTTTATTTAATTTTAGTACATGACGTTCTGGTGATACGCAACCTTTTTCTATTGGCATGATATATTCTAAATCAGACTTTCGGTCAAAAACAAAGAAGCCACGATCCTTTGTAGCAGCATCGAACTTGGGGAAATAGAAAGCTGGATGTGCTCCGATCTGGAAATACATATCCATAGCTCCCAGATTTTCTACACGCCATTTTACGGTGATTTTATTTTCTTCTAATAAATATCCCACCAATAGGCGGAAGGGAAAAGGAAACTTGCCCAATGTATCAGGAGTGCTTTCCAACCAATATACAGCTCCTTTGTCTTCTTTATAGGTTAGTTTGAAATTCATATCACGTGCAAAACCGTGTTGCCCTATTTCATAAGTGTTTCCGGCATGACGGTATTTATTATTCCACACACGTCCTACTATGGGGAAAAGGACAGGTGAGCGCCGTCCCCAAAATTTAGCGTCTCCCTGCCAAAGATATTCTTTGCCATCCTTTTTGATACTTTGAAGCTCAGCGCCATGTTCGGCTATTTGTACAGTCAGGACAGAATTAGATAGTGTTTCCATGTTTCTTCATTTATAAATTCTTTTTTCAAAGGTAGGGATGTTTCATGACATGACAAAGTGAATCTTCATCTTTGTGTAAATTTTATCTAAAAGGCTTTTTGGGATCAAATAAATTTTAATAAAAGCTTATGCTTGTGTTTATTTTTGCTTATGTTTGTCAATAAAACTATGAAGGAGGATAAGATGGAGAACATACATTTGATATTTAAATTTTTATGGTATAGTATATTATTTTGTATATGGGGAGTATCTTGTACAAGTTCCGGAACTTATAAAAAGACTCAAATGGATATTTATATGCAGTATTATGATTTTATAATTGATTCACTGTCAAAAAATCCTAATTATGTATGTACCCGGACTGCCAGGCAAATGTCGTTTACCACAGATAGTGTGGCGTATTGCCATTATCTTGTTCTTTTGGCAAAAGCATATATGTTTAAGTCCGAGATGGATTCGGCTAAACTTAGCATGGATAGAGCGGAAGTATTTTGCGATGGAGCTGAACCGTCACCGTTAATTAATGATTTGTATGCTGAGATTTACAATATGCGGGGTAATGTATGTGTTCGTCAAGGGTTGACAGATTCTTCAGTGGTATGTTTTCAAAAAGCGTTCGATTATCGTTTGAAGGGTAGTAACAGAGATATGCTTCATGATATTTCTATTAATTTGGCTGATGCTTTTGTCCGTACCGGTCATTATGATAAAGGTGCGATGTGGTATCGTAAAGCTTTGTCTTACTGTGATTCATTGAAGATTCCTGAAGAAAAGCGTTTTCCTGTTTATTACGGATTGGCACAGGTTTATATGGAACTTCGTGATTTTACTTCTTGTGATTATTACTATGAACTGGCGGCTCGGCAATATGATAAGATGCTTCCATTTGAGAAACATATTTATTTGAATAATCGTGGTAATTCTTATTATTTTCGTGCTGATTATCCTAATGCTTTAGAATTTTTCAGAAAATCATTATTGTTAGCTCGTTCTTATCCAGATATGATTTTTGAGGAACATCTGACTGAAATGAATTTGGGAGAAACTTTTCTGTTGATGAATCAGGTTGATTCTGCCGCATACTATTTAAATCTTTGTAGTGATTTTTTTCGTTCTATCGAAAATCAGACAGCTCTCTATTATTTGGATACCCAGTTGATTGAACTTGCCTTGAAGCAGAATAATTTGCCTTTAGCACGTAAACGTATGTCTGAGGCTATCCAGCCTGATTATGTGGAACCGAATATGCAGCATATCCGTAACCGTTACCTACAACATTATTTTGAAGAGGTGGGAGATTTCAAACAAGCTTATTATTATCAAATGGAAAATCAGCGTATTGATGATTCTACACGTAATGAGCGTATTAAAATGCGTACAGCTGAAATTGATCTGAAATACAGTCAGGACACCACGCTGATGAAGCAGAAAATTTTCATTCAGCAAAAAGAGAATGAAGTTCTGGCGCTGAACCAGACGCTTTACCTGTGGATGTTTGCCTGCATCTGTATTCTGGGGCTCGCTGTATTTGTCTACACATACAACAAGAGACAGCGTTTCTTGCTGCAAATGAGAAGTCAGAATATGATTGCCACTTTGCGTATGGAGAATATCCGTAACCGGGTTTCTCCCCATTTCATTTTTAACATTCTGAACCGTGAGATGGGTAACTACACCGACGAGCAAGTCGGAAATATGCGTGGGCTGGTAAAACTGATGCGGCGCAACCTGGAACTGACCGAGCAACTGTGTGTTACCATGGCTGAGGAACTGGACTTTGTCAATACGTTTATCAACCTGGAACGTGAAGCATTGGGAGATAGCTTTATACTGTCCACATCCATAGATGCTGCCATCCATCTTGACCAAGAAATACTTCCTTCCATGATGATACAGATTCCGATAGAAAATGCCATCAAGCATGCCCTGAAGGACAAAGAGGGGATGAAAAGACTGTGGGTTGACATCAGAAAGACCGGGGAAGGAATCTGTGTCAAGGTGCGTGACAACGGGGGAGGTTACCGGGTAAACAGTGCCAACTACGGTACAGGCACCGGTATAAAAGTGATTCTTCAAACCATACAGTTGTTGAACGCTAACAATAAGAAGCATATCGATATATCCATAACCAATGTGCAGTTGGAAGACGGAGAAACCGGTTGCGAGTTTGCTGTCTTCCTGCCCCATGGTTATGATTATAATTTGAAAAAGATGGTTTAGTCATTATTTTTGCTAGAATAGTGTCCGAAACGGTCGCTATAGTTCCATAACCAGAGTGTCGGGTTTGTGCGTTAAAACATGTTTTAATACTTTTGTTCCGTTAATAACTAAAGCAGGATTGTTTACTATGGATAAACTATACAGGGTCGTAATAATTGATGATGATGAGTTCTCTGCGGACAATCTTTGTCTGGAACTGAAGAAATATAACAGGCTGTCTATAGATGGGATGGCGCGTAACGGTGTGAATGGCCGGAAACTGCTGGAAAAGGTTCATCCGGATTTGCTGTTCCTGGACGTGGAACTGCCGGACATGAAGGGCATGGAACTGCTGGAACAGATAAGGGGGGCAATCACTTGGAATATGCAGATTGTGTTCTATACGGCTTATGATAAATACATGATTTATGCCATCCGTGGGGCAGCTTTCGACTACTTGCTGAAGCCGATAGACAAGAAGGAGCTGGAAGGGATTATCGACCGCTTCATGAAAAAGGAGGAAGAGTCGGCAGCTGCATCTTTGGCTATTCCTGCGCGTGTGCATTCGGTCGGCGAGCATACCTTTATGATATCCACGCCTACCAATGATTTGCGTATTCTACGTTCCATTGACATTGGTTTTTTCCGTTATAACTCCGACCGGAAACTGTGGGAAGTGGTGCTGAACAACCAGCTGCCTCTGCTGCTGAAGAAAAATACTACGGCTGATCATATCAAGGGATATGACCCCTGCTTCGTCCAGATCCATCAGTCGTATATCATTAATATCAATTATCTGATGATGATTAAGGAGAACCGCTGTGTCATGTTTCCCCCGTTTGAGAATATTACGGAACTTCAGGTTTCCAAGAAATTCAGAAAAGAATTACAGGATAGGTTTTATTTGTTGTAGTGAATCTATTGATAACATTGAAAATACAAGTTTATAGAAAGTGATTTTAAATCACAATGGAAGAGCAGGAGTCGTGAGATTGCTGCTTTTTTGCTTTTAGTGCTTAATTTTTCCTTTGCGGTATATGGAAATGAGGTTATATAGTCATTAATTTAGATAGAATAGTATGCTTATTAGGCTGTTTGATACTTTCTCTTGGTTTTGTGAATTTGTAAAATGGCGTTAATTGTTTTTCTTTGAAGCCACATAAGGTTAAAAAAAAGACATGTATATGAATGAAGTAAAAAAAGTAATATTGTTTTTGTTATGCTGTGCTATACCTTTTAGTTTTTATGCACAGAAAGCACGCCAAAATGCTGCAACAAAGAAATGGGGGTATGAGCAGACCGAAAATAAAGGATGGTGGGAAAATTCAAAATATAGAGGTAATTCTATGTTTGGTGAATGGGATGCGGCTTTAGTAAATCAGGATTATGAGATAAATTGGTTGATTTCTCCACAATATGAAGAGGTGACTAAGAGATTTACAGAAAAGTTGGCGGGAGTAGTTTTAGGAGGAAAAGTAGGTTTTATAGACATACACAACCGTTTTATAATTAAACCGCAGTTTGAAAATGTAGATGATGTTCATGGGTTTAATTTAGGACTGTCTGCGGTAAAGAAGAATGGCAAATTTGGCTTTATAAATAAAAAAGGAGAATTTGTCATTGAACCTCAATTTGATTACGCTGATAATTTTAGAGATAACATGTTGGCTACAATCAAGCAAGATGGTAAGTTCGGGGCTATTAATTTGAGGGGGGAAATCGTTGTTCCATGTAAATATATTCTAGAAGAAGCAATGATAAGCGTTCCTATATCCAATAAGGTATATCGTCAGAAACAAGAAGAAATGAAAAATGCGAAAGGGAACGGTGATTTTGATGATTTGCTTGATAAAATCGCTGAATGTAGCAGAGAGGTCAATGAAAAAATTAATAATCCTGGAACAGAAGTTATAACCGATTCTCTCAGAATAAGGGAAGATAATGGTAAAATGGGCCTTATAGTGGGAGAACAAATTGTAATTCCTACAGAATATGAGGAGCTTATAATAGCTGAAGATGGATTCGTTCTTGCTTGCAAGCGGGATAAATGGGGAGTTTTGGATATATATGGGCGTACTATATTGCCTTGTGTTTATCAATGGGTATATTATGATGTATCGGCAAAGGTCTGGATTGCCAAAAGTTTTGCAATGGGGTTATATAATAGTCAAGGTGCTTTATTACTACCGGGAAGGATTGATTATATAGGTAGTTTTGTGGATGGCAAAGCACCTGTTTGGCTGAATTCCGTACTTGGTTGGATAGATACGAAGGGACAACTCTCTGATGGCTTTGCAGAGGATGTGACAGAATCCTTTTTGAAAGAAGAAAAAAGGGGAGTGGCAGGTGCTTGGGGTATGTTTAATTTATTAACAGACTTGATTCCGGACTATGCCATGGCCCACTATTATATGGGAAAAGGACAAGTGGCAGATGGCATTTATTCTAAGGGAATGGAGCATCTGAAGATAGCGGCAGAATTGGATCCGGATAATGAAGAAGTAGCGTTGGCGCTGAAGCAAGCCAAAAAGGACAAGAAGAAAAGAACTTTGAATACGATTGGTTACATTGCAAGTGTGCATAATGATTTGGAATCTACGAACTCTAATTCTTTTAAGGATGAAAGCAGAAATCAAAATAAGCCTTCATCCGGAATTAGTCTGGGGGTTTCTATGGATGAGATAGATGCCCTTGGTGGATCTACAGCTACTGCTATAGCAGGAGGCAGTAATCATTGCGATTTTTTGAAATATGTGTTAGAAGATCTTGAAGAAAAGATTCAGGAGAATACAGGCAAATTGATGGGAGAGTATTATCGGAAAGTGAAGGATGAATATTTGCAGTTTGCCAGTAAAGAAGGGTGTGAACAATAATATATAATTAAAGATTAGAATTATGAGAGTAATGAATGTGAAATTTGTCGGTAGAATCATTATGACGATTCTTTTTGTATTCATCTGTATTGGAGCGTACGCAGGTGATGACCTTTTAAAGTATGAGATAGAGGGAGAAGGAGTAGGTGTACAGGGTACTTATTTAGTAAAAGTGACAGTAATCCAGAAGAAAAGTAAATTGGATATCGATGTGATCAAGAAGTGTGCGGTTCATGGGGTGCTTTTCAAAGGATTTTCCAGTCAGACTTCACGTACCCGGCAGAAACCTTTGGCAGGAAGTATGGTGGTAGAACAGCAGCATCAGGATTATTTTGATGTCTTCTTCCAAAAAGGAGGTTCTTATATAAATTTTGCCAATATGATAGGAGAGAATCTTTCAGTGGTGAAAATGGGAAAGCAGTATCGAATTTCAGCAGTGGTTTCCGTTGCGAAAGACGCCCTCTATCAAGAGCTGGTATCAGCCGGAGTTATTAAAGGACTAAATAATGGATTTTAGCTTATGTATAAGAGATTGATTGTTACTTTTCTGATACTGGCTGGCGCACTATTGCCTGCTTTTACCCAGCAGGCTCATGAAGTGTTTTATCTGAATAATGGTACGTAGTGAAGGGAGTTATCTTGAAGCGTACGGATAGTGAAAATAAAGGCATCCAATGGTGAAATTTATCAGTATCCTTTGGTCGTTGTGGAAGTTTGTGGAGGAGAGCGTCATTTTGAGAATATTGTATTATTGAAATTAGGCTATGAATTTTAAAGAAGAAAAAATTATGAAATATCTATTTTATACGTGGAAATTGGGATGTCTGCTTTTACTTGTCTTTGCCGGATGCAGCAGCAAAAAGAGTGTTTCTTCCTATCATTCCTTTGAGAGTGAATGTTTGGCAGTAGAACTGGATGGTTCGGAGACACTTCGAGCTTGGGGCAGAGGGAAAAATCGTACTGATGCTATAGAGCAGGCAAAGAAAAATGCAGTAAGGGATGTTTTGTTCAAAGGTGTTGCTGCCGGTAGTCGTGAATGTAGTGTGCGCCCTTTGGTAACAGAAGTGAATGCACAGGAACGGTATGCATATTATTTTAACGACTTTTTTAGAGACGGAGGGGAATACCTGAAGTATGTAAGTATGGAAGATAAGAAAACAAATTCTGACATGAAGACTTCTAATAAGACTCAAATTTCTTATTCCACTACGGTGCGTGTGCTTCGTTCTCAATTACAGCAGAAACTGATAGAAGATAAAATTTTAAAACCATAAAGACAGAAAAACATGAAAAAATTATATGCTATTTTATTTATTGTAGCACTTGTACACACCGGAGTGTATGGACAGGCTAAAAAACCCACCATTATGGTTGTTCCTGCTAATGTGTGGTGTACCCATAATGGTTATACACAAAAATATAACAATCAAGGCATTATTACCGAACTTCCGGATTATAAAAAGGCGTTGGATAATGATCTGAACTTGGTGAATGTCATAACGAAAATAGGTGAGTTGATGGCTGAAAAAGATTTTCCGTTGAAAGATATGGCATCTTCTATTCGTTCCATAGAGCAGAGTTCGGCGGAACATGAGATGACTACCAGTTCTACTTCGGGAGCTTCACTGGCAGAGTCTCCTTTGGATCGGTTAATGAATAGAGCTAAAGCTGATATTCTGATTGAAGTAGTTTGGAATATTAATACAATGGGTCCCAAACGTTCTGTTACTTATACTTTGCGAGGCTTGGATGCTTACACTAATAAGCAGGTCGCAGCGACGCAAGGTACGGGAGAACCTTCTATGGCTGCTGAAGTGGCAGTATTGTTGGAAGAAGCGGTAGTAGACAAGATGGATGCTTTCGTAAGTCAGTTACAGAAACATTTTGATGATTTGATGGCTAATGGCCGTGAAGTAGCATTAGAAGTCCACGTGTTTGATAATGGGAGCGGTGTTAATTTGGAAAGTGAATTTGGGGGGGCTGAACTACAGGAAATCATAGAAGATTGGGTGGCGCAGAATACGGTGGCTCATCGTTTTAGTTTAACTGATGCAACTGAGAATATGATGCTTTTTGAGCAGGTACGCATTCCGCTTTATCGTGAAAATGGAATGGCTAGAGATACAAGAAGCTTTGCAAATGATTTGCGCAAATATCTCAATCAGAAAGCCAATCTTACCTGCAAAGTAATGACGAAAGGGTTAGGTAAAGCTGAATTGGTTATCGGAGAAAAATAGAAAAGATATGAAAATAAGGAATATGATATTTACCGCTTGGTGCGCATGTTGTGCCATGTCTGCGGCAGCACAGGATTGTGAGATAAGCCTTACAATAGCTAAAGCTGCCCAGAAAGAGGAACTTCCATCTCAGGTACAAGAGATTTTAGGAAATCGTTTAGCTGCGGCAGTGGCCGCTCAGGGGGGTGTTGCCAATTCCAATTTTACACCATTCTTTATCACAGCTAAGGCCAATACTTTATATAAGGAAACATTGTCCGGTCCTCCTGTCAGTACAGCGCTTACTGTTCAATTGACTTTGTATATAGGAGATGCAGTAGGGCAGAAAGTATTTTCTACTCTCACTGTGGATGCAAAAGGAGTAGGTACTAATATTAACCGGGCATATATCAATGCTTTCCGTGCAATAAATGGCAAAAACGTGAAAATGCAAGAATTTATACGCGAAGGGAAAGAAAAAATTATCTCTTGGTATAATAGTAATTATAGGCAAATATTGATAAAAGCGCAAAAAAGTGCTTCTATGCATGAGTATGATGCTGCATTGTATTATGTTACCTCCATTCCTGAATGTTGTGTCGGCTATGAGGAAGCTAGTAAACTGATAGACACTTATTATACTCAATATGTGAATTATAATTGTCAATTGATTATGCAATACGCCAGATCCGAATGGGCAAAGTCACCCGATGCGGAAGGTGCTTCAAGGGCTTTTGACTGGTTGGTTTTCATTGAGCCGGGAAGTAGTTGTGAAAGTGAAGCTAAAGCTTTGTATAATGAAATAAAGCAAAAGGTGACTAGTGATTGGGATTTTGAGAATCGTGAGAAATATAAGGATGAAGCGGGGCTGAAAAAGCAGAGGATAGAAGCTGCCAGAGCTATAGGTGTAGCATTTGGTAATGGGCAGCAACCGGTTACTACTAATATTACTTGGCTCCATTAATTCAAGTTCAAATGATTTTAAATAAAAAGAATATGAGAAATAAAAAAGTTATCCTAATTCTATGTCTGCTGGTGCTGGTCGGTGGCTCTGTGCAAGCTCAGAGGTTGAAGGCCGTGCAGAATGAAAAGGGGCGTTATGGCTTTATGACGGAAGACGGGACAGTAGTGATAAAGTATAAATATGATGAAGCTACCCCTTTTAAAGACGGTATCGCTAAAATAGGAAAAGATGGAAAATACAGTCTGATTAATGAAGATGGTGAAATCATTACAAAACGGAAATATACATATATCGGTGAATTTTATAACGGGGTTTGCCCCGTCGCTGAAGGTGGAAATACTAAAAAAGGAGTAATGCTAACAACGGGTGGACTCATAGGCAATAAAGCTAGTAGTAATACAGGTGAAAAATGGGGGTTGATTGATAAGACAGGTAAGGAAATCCTGAAAATTGATTATGAGGCAATGGGAGATTTAAATAAAAAACTGATATATGTCTTGAAAGGCAAGAAGTTCGGGTTCATTGATTCAGCTGGCAATATCATAGTGAAGCCTACTTATAATTTTATAGGCAGTTTCAACGACCAAGGAATCTGTTGGGTTAATATCGGTGGCAAATACGATAAAAAGAACAACATGGTGTCTAAAGGTAAATTCGGGTTAATTAATGAAAATGGGCGGGAAATAATTCCTGCCAAATATGAAGATGTGGGCAACTTCCCTATTTTGCGAGATAAGAAAACTGGAGCTTTGCTTGATGAGGCTGCCTTTTATACTAAGGCAGACCAGTCCGCATTTCCTGCTACCAAGCAGGAGATACAGAGCTTGCTGCTTCCCAAGCCTCATGCTGCTGAGTCCCAGTTGCCTTCATCGAGGGTAGATTATTTTTATTTCATTAATAAGAAATCCCAAGGGTTGGTAGATGTCCATGGAAATACTATTATTCCTTTAACAGCCAATCAGGCTATTCTTCCTCCTTCAGACAATATGCTTAGGCTTGCTAAAGTGGAAAAGAAGCAAATAGCTAAAGCTTATTATGATTTGGATGCTGAAGTGATGGTCAGAATACCTTCTTCAGAAAAGGGAAAGTTTGGGGCTTTCAGCCATAATTTAGCTCCGGTTTCATTGGATGATGAATTGTATTTCATAGATAAAAAGGGGAACAAGGTGATTGGTGGCCTGTCAAAGGCTTTCCTGAGCAATGAAGGATACCGGGTGGTACAAAAGGGATCGGCTTTTGGTGCAATTGATTCTACAGGGGCAGTTGTTATTCCTATTGAATATACTAATTCGCTTACCAGTGTGAACAATGGGCGCTTGGGAGTACAAAAAAATGCTTCTTGGTTTTATGTAGATATGAAAGGACAAATCGTATCCGATAAGTATGACCGTATAGGCAATTTTCATCGGGGGTATGCATCCGTATGCCTGAACAAATTATGGGGGGCTATTGATTTGCAGAACCGGGTTGTCGTTCCTTTAGAGTGGCAAGGTGTAGCTCCTATAGTCAATCCGCAATTGATATGGGTGAAAAAGGATAACCTGTATTACCTTTATGATGGGGTGCAAAAGTCTGTTCGTCTGAAGCAGGGATTTGCCAATGCATCCAATTTTGATAATGAGATGGCTTATGTGATGTCCGATGGAAAGTGGGGGATTATTGATCCGGATGGCAAGATACTGGTGCCTTGCTTGTTCGAAAAAGAAGAGGATATGGTCTTGGCCAAACAATATATGTTAGCGGAAGACAAGAAGAGCTTGACCGAAGTAGAGGCTCTTCGAGTGATTGCACGTTTTGACCCGGATACAAATATGTTTAAGATAACCTCTGTCATTCCAGATAAACATTGGGATTATTAATTATTGAATGTTTGAAAAATGAAAAGATTCATTATAATACAGTTGTTGACGGTGGTATTCGCCGCTCAAATTCAAGCCCAAGGAGACGGCGAAATAAAATATCGTCGCAGTTCTCTTTATAGCATGATGATCAATCACGAAGGAAGAGAATTTGGTGATGAAATAAAGGATGTTTTTCTCAAAATTCCTGTTCCTGATAAATACAATAATCATGATTTAAGTGTAAAAGTAATCTATACTTCTGAAAAGAAATTGGATAAAACCATGAGGAGATAGATGAATTTATCAGAAATAATGGTATTGCCAGTCGTATGGTAGGACGCTGGTTTAACCGTGATTACATGACAGGGGTCTGTGATGTAGAACTGGTGAAAGAACGAGGGCTGTACAATGCTTCCGAACTGGACAAGGCTTTGGCATCCAAGACTCAACGCGGAAACGCTCTGTTGGAAGATGCCGGTGAGGACTTGATTGGAAATACTTTTCTTATTGTGAATGACATTCGCTATATTGACCGTTCAAAAGGTTCAAGTGTGTGGGGAGGAATTGTCAAAGGGCTGGGTGCGGCAGCGGCCATTTACACCGGTGAGACATCCTATATGGATTTAGGTAATTCTACGGGAGATATAGTTGCATCCTATAAGGGGTTTAAAGTAAATATTGATACTTATCTCTATCAACTGGTTTGGGATGAAGAGACTGCAACAAAATTCTATACTCAATATTATACTGATAAGGATAATAAGGAGAAGGTGAATGCTTTCAATAATAACCGTAAGATGTTCAAGTTGAAGTATGTGGGCAGCCAGCATAGTGATGGAAGTAACACTTCCTTTTTGGGTATTAACTTGGACGAGCCCCAGCAAATGGTGCGAAAGGCATGCCAACGTGCCATTGATGAAAATATAGCGAGTCTGCAAAAGAATTTTGACCAGTTCAAAGTAAATACCCCCTTAATTAGTGTTTCTCCCCTTAAAGCTTATATTGGCTTGAAAGAGGGAGTCACTGAAAAGTCTAAATTTGAAGTACTGGAAGCCGAACTGAGCAAAGAAGGCAAAATGACTTATAAGCGTGTAGGAGTGATTCAGCCTAAGGAGAATCTGATTTGGGATAATCGTTATATGGCTTCCGAGGAACAGGCTTATGGTTCGGACTTTGGTTTTACCACTTTCCGAAAAGTGTCGGGTGGCGATTTTTATCCGGGAATGTTGATTCGTGAAATAAAATAAGTGTTTAAGTTAGCCGGCTTTGTCAACAGAAGTGAAAATTGGTTGCTTGCCAAAAAGATTTGTTGATATGGCTGAATAGTGAAATTCAAAACAAACAGGCGTTTATTCCTCGGAAATGAACGCCTGTTTGTTTTATGTTTTAAATGGTTCTATAGTTCTATACTGCCAGTCTGGAGAGGTGGTGAAAAGTATAACTGGGCTTTTGATGGTTCTTCCGATTCCATATCATATAGAGCTGGAATGTGAAGCCTAAATTTATATATTTTCAAGCTTGTCTTATTTGCATAATTTATTTATTGTATATATAGTCGTTAATTTTAGCTGCTTGGTATCTATTTTAGTGTGTTTAGTGTAAATCTTGACAAATGATAGTTTTTTGAATATAAAAGTTGCAATACATTTGCAAATGTAAACTTATAGAGTCAATTGTTACGAAGTATGGAAAAGACAATTATTGCAGCATTTTAATGCTAATTTCGTTAACATCGTATGCACAGGGTTTAATGTGGAATGCGAAGGCTGCTCAATATGAGCAGCATGTCTAGCGTAGAGGAATCTAAAATGCATCCAGGTTTCTATGCAGGAATAGGAGCTGAGTATGCTATTGATGAAAATTGGTCTGTCCGTCTTTCTTTATTGTTCACTATGAAAGGAGTAAAACAAGATTACAAATTTTAATAAAAATACTGCATTATGAAGAAACTGTTTTTTATCATGGCTATGTCCGTATGTGCATTTATGGCACAAGCACAAACTACTTCCGGTATTCGCGTGGGGTTAAATATGACCAGTGCTACAGGGAAGTATAATGATCTTATGGCAGATCAAGATTATAATAATAAAAGCTATATGGGTTACAGTGTCCATTATTTTATAGATGTTCCTGTGATTGGCAACTTTAGTATTCAGCCTGCTATTGGACTTTCTATGAAAGGTATCACTTATGAATATGATAAATTTACTACTAAAAAATCGCATCGGGTCGATTTGGATTCTTATAAGAAATATGATGTGACAGAATCTCGCGGCACTAGTGTCACTCAAAAACATAATCTGGGCTATTTGGACGTTCCTATTTTATTTGCTTATGCTTTACCTTTGTCAGAATCGTTTAGGGTTCAGTTGGGAGTGGGCCCTTACTTCTCTTATGGGTTGTTTGGTAAGTTTAAATATGAGTCGGATACATATTTGACAGTATCCCCCGACAAATATGGAGAAAATAAACATACCATAACCAAAGATGATTGTCCCTCCTTTGGCAAGAATGATGATGGGGACGATCCTAAAGGTAATATTAACCGTTTTGACTGGGGAATTGCCATACAGGGCAGCATCTATTGGAAGCGCTTGTTTTTGAATGTTGCTTATCAAAAAGGTCTGAAATCGGCTAATATTACTGACGAGAAGAATGAAGGGAAAGATAAATTGGCTCTTTCCAATTTGTCGTTAGGGTTAGGCTTTATATTTTAATTTGTGAACAGACTGCAGGAACTGTTGGAAAATAGAAAGATAGAGGGGCTTCAGAAATTTGATGAAACTCGTGCATCCTTTCTTGCTGAAATGAAGAATCTGTCGGGTGAAATGGAGGTTCACTTGGAAACTCATTTTCTTGTTTTTAGAGATAAAGCGGTGTGAATTTGATGTTCCATCGCTTTTCCTATGCTATTGGAATGAGCTCTGATTAGCTTGCCCGATAAGTTATGGAAAAGGGAATTTGGTTTCGGGGTCAGTCATTATAGCAAGCAGGTGGCAGGATATTTTTTTACACGTACATACGTATGTGTAGAAATCTGTTTCCGGTCACAGTCCCGTATCGTTCCGAAAGCCTTTATTCTTTTCGGAAAAAACAAGGATGTTTGCAAAAAAGATGAAGACGTCTGATAAAAAGAACAAGACGTTTCGTTTCAAAGATCTATATCTTCCAACCTTTAGTTTAAGTCTTTCCGGCTATCGGTTTATCCTTCTCCTCCGAAAGGGAAGGATGCTGGGTGTAACGGCAAAACTTGGTACAGGATTTCGTGGAACTTGCTGCAGGATCCGACAGAACTTGTATCAAGATTCTGAATACTTTGGCAAGGAAAGTCGTTGTTTCGAGGCTGCACAAGTTTACCGTGTTCACCGTACAAGCCTATCGTGTTCATTGCACAGGCTTGTCCTGTCTGGTGGACAAACAAAGTAGGTTTGTACCATGTAACAAGGTGGATAAAGTGGTGGCAGTAGGCATTTTTGTACATAAAATAATGTGCTGCCACCACCTCTCTAACTTCCTGTTTATAGGGGTTGCAGGGAATAGGTGACAACAGTGACAGCAGAATTATAAAACTCTGTTGTAGGAAAAAGTGAGACAATTGGAGACGATCCCTCTGTACAACGTACATTATCTTTTATTTTCTTTCCCCGGATAATTAGGTCCATAAAGCATGGTCTTCTCCTTGACCACCAATCGACCGTCCTTCACGAACTCTTCGCCGCGTTCACTTAAATGACGGATCATTTCATTACGCATTTCCGTCAGCTGCTTCCTGTATTTTTTGTCATTGACGGCATTGTGCAATTCCTGAGGGTCTTGGGTTAAGTCGAATAACTCTTCGGTACCGGTGTGGATACGCCATATATATTTTATTTTGCCGTCAGTCAGTGCGCACCAATAGTTGTCATCACTGTAACAGGTGGCATGTTCTAGATCCAGATACTTGCGCCAGGTTGTTTCCATGCCTTTGGCAAGTGGCAACAAAGAACGGCCGTCCATGTCAGTGGGGATGGTCACATCGGCTGCATCAAGGAAAGTGGGAAGAATATCACGTAACTCTACAGGAGCGTCTGTTTTTCCCGGTGTAACGTGGTCGACGGAAGGCCATTTCACGATGTATGGCACATGAGTGGAGCCCTCGTATGGATAAGTCTTTCTCCAGTGATAATGGTCGCCCATCATATCGCCATGATCGGAAATGAAAACGATTAATGCGTCATTATACATATCCTTTTCTTTCAATGTTTGGATAATTCTGCCTATCTGTTCGTCAATGAAAGTGATGTTGGCATAATAATGACGTCTGGAATTGCGTGCATATTCATTGCCAAAATTACCGTATGGAGCATCTTGTGCCGTCTTTTCAGGATTTAGTTTTTTTGCGTATTTGCCACACCAGTCTCCGATAGCAGGATCGGGTATTAGGGCATCCTCATACATGTCCAGATATCTTTGTGGTGGATCATACGGACTGTGTGGACGGGCAAAAGAAACTTTCAGAAATAACGGTTTGTTGGTCGGATCGTAGTTGCTGATAAGTTCACAGGCCATTTCTCCTGTCCAATAGGTAGGATGGAGGTTTTCGGGCAATTTATATATACTTGCCGTATGGTCGTTCCAGCCTATACCGGTGGCGTCAGGATTCTTTCCGGGAGCTTTTGTTTGGAACCATTGGCGGTAATCACTGGTGAAGTTCTCGTCTTCCACGCGTCCGCTTTCATCTAGCAGAGTGCCTTCGAAACCATGTTTTACCCGTTGGGGATGCCAGTGCATTTTCCCGATTCCAAAAGTATAATAACCAGCGTCTTTTAGCATCTGTGGCATTTCGTATTTATATTCGGGAGATACTTTTCCATATCCCAACAAGCCATGATGCCAAGGAGAAAGTCCGGTCAGCAGACCAGCACGTGCCGGAGTGCTGCTTGGACAAGAAGAATAGCCATTCATAAATAATGTTCCCTCGGCAGCTAGTGCGTCTAGGTTAGGGGAGATAACAGCATCGTTTCCCATACAGCCTATGGCATCGGCTCGCTGTTGGTCTGTCATTATCAGTATGATATGAGGATGGTTTTGTGCGTATGCAAAAGAGGAGCACAGTCCGGCTGTGACAGCCAATGTGTATTTCAGGTTGGTTAGAGTATTCATGTTTATAGGTTTTTCATAATGTTATGTGGCAAAGGTAGGAAATTTTTGGTAACCTTAAGCCATAAATAGTGATGGTAAAAGTAGAAATATTTGAAATTGAGGTCTTATTTTGTGCATACGTATGCGTGGCCTCATATATACTAATGGTAGAAAAAGGTTATAAAAAAGGCTTATTCTTCATGAACAAGCCTTTTTTATATGCATGTATTAGAAATTATTCACTCCAATTCATTGCTTCCATACGTTTGTAAGAAGCATAACGTTTCTTGGCCATTTCTTCGCAAGCAGCAAACAGATCAGCAGCTTCAGCAGGATACTGCTTCATTACAGAGGCAAAACGAACTTCGTTCTTCAAGAAATCCTGGAAACCTTCCCATTTCGGTTCTTTAGAGTCAAGCATGAATGGATTCTTGCCTTCTTCTTCCAAAGCAGGGTTGAAACGCCATAAGTGCCAGTAACCGCATTCTACAGCCTTAGCCTCTTCAGCCTGGCTCTTACCCATACCTGCCTTCAAACCGTGGTTGATACACGGAGCGTAAGCGATAACCAATGACGGACCGGGATAAGCTTCTGCTTCACGGATAGCTTTCAAAGTCTGAGCTTGGTCAGCACCCATAGCAATCTGGGCAACATATACATAACCGTAAGTAGTAGCGATCATACCAAGGTCTTTCTTACGTACACGCTTACCTGAAGCGGCAAACTTAGCGATAGCACCCAGCGGAGTAGCCTTAGATGACTGACCACCAGTATTAGAGTAAACTTCAGTATCCAATACCAAAATATTTACATCTTCGCCGGAAGCAATCACATGGTCCAAACCACCGTAACCGATATCGTAAGAAGCACCGTCACCACCGATAATCCATTGGCTCTTCTTAACCAAATAGTTCTTGAATTCTGCAATGGTAGCGCAGTTCTTACATTTATCTTTAGCAGCTTCCACCATTGGAATGATCTTTTCGGCAGCGGCTTTGCTCTTGTCTGCATCGTCCTTACCATCAATCCATTCCTGGAATGCTTCTTTGTATTCTGCTGGACAAGTATCACTGGCGATAGCATCCTTCATAGCAGCTTCGATACGTGCACGAAGTTTCTTGTCAGCCAAAGTCATACCCAAACCGAATTCGCAGAAATCTTCGAACAATGAGTTAGCCCAAGCAGGACCTTGACCCTTTTCGTTCTTAGTATAAGGAGTTGAAGGAACAGAACCAGAGTAGATAGAAGAACATCCGGTAGCGTTAGCAACCATTTCACGGTCACCGAATAACTGGGAAATCAGTTTCACATATGGAGTTTCACCACAACCTGAACAAGCTCCAGAGAATTCGAACAACGGAGTAGCGAACTGAGAGTTCTTCACATTGGCTTTGATATCTACTAAATGTTGTTTGCTCTTCACGTTCTTAGCGCAGTATTCCCAATTGGCTGCTTGAGACAACTGGCTTTCCAAATGTTTCATTGTAAGAGCCTTGCCTCCCTTCTTCGGATTGCCCGGACAAACATCAGCACAGTTACCACAACCCAGACAGTCAAGCACGTCAACCTGGATACGGAATGTCATTCCGTCAAATTGTTTACCTACAGCTTTCAATGTCTCGAAGTTTGCACCCTTTTGTTCTTCAGCGTCAAGTACGAACGGACGGATAGAAGCATGAGGACAAACATATGCACACTTGTTACACTGGATACAGTTTTCAGCATTCCATTCAGGTACGAATGCAGCTACACCACGTTTTTCGTATTGAGCAGTACCTTGTTCCCAAGTACCGTCTTCGATGCCTTTGAATGCAGATACCGGCAACAAGTCACCATCCTGAGCGTTGATAGGACGAACTACTTCGTTGATGAATGCAGGGTCATTGTTAGCAGCAGGAGCTTCAACTTCCAGATTAGCCCAAGCCGGATCAACAGCCAATTGTTTGTATTCGCCACCACGGTCTACGGCAGCATAGTTCTTGTTCACCACGTCTTCGCCCTTCTTGCCATAAGACTTAACGATGAATTTCTTCATCTGTTCTACAGCCAAGTCAACAGGAATAACGCCTGTGATACGGAAGAATGCTGATTGCAGGATGGTATTGGTACGGTTGCCCAAACCGATTTCCTGAGCAATCTGAGTTGCATTGATATAGTAAACAGTAATGTTGTTTTGTGCGAAATATTTCTTAACCTTGTTCGGTAAGTTCTTGGCCAGTTCTTCACCTTCCCAAATAGTGTTCAACAAGAAAGAACCGTTCTTACGTAAACCACGAGTTACATCGTACATGTGCAAATAAGCTTGTACGTGGCAAGCTACGAAGTTCGGAGTATTTACTAAATAAGTAGAACGGATAGGAGTATCGCCGAAACGGAGGTGAGAGCAAGTGAAACCACCAGATTTCTTAGAGTCGTATGAGAAATAAGCCTGACAGTGCTTGTCGGTGTTGTCACCGATAATTTTCACTGAGTTCTTGTTAGCACCTACAGTACCGTCAGCACCTAATCCGTAGAATTTAGCTTCAAACATACCTTCGCCGCCTAATGCGATTTCTTCTTCTTGAGGAAGAGAAGTGAAAGTTACATCGTCTACGATACCCACAGTGAAGTGGTTTTTCGGCATTGGCAGAGCCAAATTCTTGAATATAGCGATGATTTGAGCAGGAGTAGTGTCTTTAGAACCTAAACCGTAACGTCCACCTACGATAACCGGAGCGTTTTCTGTTCCATAGAAGCAGTCTTTAACATCCAGATACAAAGGTTCGCCGTTTGCTCCCGGTTCTTTAGTACGGTCAAGAACTGCGATAGTCTTGGCAGTCTTAGGTACAGCAGCCAAGAAATGTTTAGCAGAGAACGGACGGTATAAATGTACAGAAACCAAACCTACTTTTTCACCTTTGCTCATCAAGTAGTCGATAGCTTCGCGGGCAGCTTCTGTAACAGAACCCATTGCGATAATTACGCGTTCAGCGTCTTCAGCACCATAGTAATCGAACAAACCATGAGGGCGGCCTGTGATTTTGCTGATTTCGTTCATGTATTCTTCTACGATAGCCGGAACTGCTTCATAGAAGTTATTGCAAGATTCTCTGTGCTGGAAGAAGTGGTCGGGGTTTTCAGCCATACCGCGTGCAACAGGGTTGTTAGGATTCAACGCGCGTTCACGGAATTCTGCCAAAGCCTGTTGATCAATCAGACCTGCCAGATCTTCATTCTCCAGCATTTCAATTTTTTGGATTTCGTGAGAAGTACGGAAACCATCGAAGAAGTTGACGAATGGCACGCGAGATTTGATAGTAGCAAGATGAGCTACAGCAGCCATATCCATAACTTCTTGTACAGAACCTTCGCACAACATGGCGAAACCTGTTTGGCGGCAAGACATGACGTCCTGATGGTCACCAAAGATACACAATGCGTGTGAAGCCAATGTACGAGCCGATACGTGGAATACGCAAGGCAGGAATTCACCGGCAATTTTGTACATGTTAGGGATCATCAGCAACAGACCCTGAGATGCAGTGTAAGTGGTAGTCAACGCACCTGCCTGAAGAGAACCATGAACAGCACCTGCTGCACCGCCTTCTGACTGCATTTCTTGTACCAAAACTGTTTCGCCGAAGATGTTTTTACGACCTGCGGCAGCCCATTCGTCTACGTATTCAGCCATAGTAGACGACGGAGTGATGGGATAGATAGCAGCTACTTCAGAGAACATATATGAGATATGTGCTGCTGCCTGGTTACCATCACAAGTGATGAATTTTTTTTGTTTAGTCATACAATTACTAATTATTAGGTAATAAAATCTATTCTCTATCTCTTAATATAAAAAGCCGAAAAGCCATAATGGGATCATATTTCCGTGTCCTAATTCCAATTTGTGTAGGGCATAATACACGTTTGGATTATTTTTGAACTTGCACCCTTCTGCGCAAATACGGAAATGCAGTCCGTTGTCTACCATAAATGAAGTGCCTTTATCGCCTTTATATAGTTTATGGTCCTTATACAGGGTATTCATGAAAAATGTATCCAGTACATCCTGTTCTTCGACCTTTACCGGATAAATGGAGTACATCAGGTTGGTGTTGTGCATCATCAGTTTGGAAGGTTTCTTGGGAAATTCCTCTCCCTTGGGATAAACCATATTGATAAGACGCGCATCTGCCAGATACTTAATGTAATTCATCACCGTGGCACGTGAAGTTTGAATCTCCGTGGCCAGCTGGCTGACGTTCGGAGCAACGGGTCCGTCCACAGCTAGCAAATATAGTAATTTTTTTATCTTTGAAAGATATTTCAGCTCAATTTGTTTGATAAGAAGTATATCTACTTCTATCATCATATTCATGGTTTTTAGCAGATTCTCCGAAAAGTTACGTTTTTCCAGGAAGAATGGGTAGAAACCGTGATGCAGATAGTCTTGAAAATAATCCAAGGGCTTCACGTTGCGCAGGATGGTTTTCGCTATCTGTTCGTGATTCTCCAAAATTTCTTGTAAGGTATAGGCACGGAAACAATTGCCGCTTTGCAAATTCAGATATTCGCGGAATGAGAAACCTCTCAGATAGTATACCTTGACAATGCCGCTCAGTTCTGGATTTTCTTCTTTCAGTCGCATCACAGATGATCCGGTGAATATAATCTTCAGAGTAGGAAACATTTCATAGCAAGCACGCAGGTCGTGGCTCCATTCGGGATACTTAAACACTTGGTCTATCAACAAAACTTTTCCTCCTCGTTTTACGAATTCTGCGGCAAACTCCACTAATGTATATTTAGAGAAGTAAAAGTTATTCATGTTGATGAACAGACATGAGTGATCCGTTCCGAACTTTTCTTTTGCATATTGCAGGAGGAAAGTCGTTTTCCCTACGCCACGAGTACCCTTGATACCGATCAGTCTGTCATTCCAGTCTATCTCGTCCATCAAGTCCCGGCGAACAGGAGCATTTGTATGTTCCACCAGATAACTGTGTGTTCTGTAAAAGGTTTCCATGGTTGCTTTTTTATCGGCTGCAAATATAGCAATACTAATTCAAATTGCAAACTGGAGATAGCAAAATATTATTTTTTTTTCTACTAAAAGACGGACAAGAGAAATGGTTTGTACTCTAAAACATTTATCTTTGTGTCCGGAAATGGAAGCGCTTTATTTATTCAATCCGGAAAATGATATGGCATTAGCTTGTGGTGATCCTTATTATATGGCACCTGCCAGTGCACGACGAATGGCGGCCGAGCTATCCATGTTGCCTGCATGGTATGCAGAAGAGGGAGGAACTGTGTGGCTGGATTCTGCTCAGCGTATGAAAACAATGGAAAGACAATCTTTTTTGCCGCTTTCGGTCAATTGGGTTTTAGAATTCGTACCCATTTATAATAAGGTGATTCCTTGGGGATGGAATCCGTCTTTGGTGCGTCGTTTGCAGGAAGCTGGATTTCCTGATACAGCATATCCTTCAGTAGAGCGTATGAAGCGTATCCGTCAAATATCCGGACGTCAGACGGCTGTAAAAGTGTTACGCCGCCTATGTAGACATATAGGTGGGAATATTCCCATATTGGGGGAGGCTTTTGTATTGTCGTCAATAGAGGAAGTGAAGGCTTTTGTGTTGTCTCATTCTCGTGCTTTGTTAAAAGCGCCATGGTCTGGTAGTGGAAGAGGGATACAATATGTTTCAGGTAGTTTTCCCATCCCTCTGGAAGGGTGGATTCGACACATACTTACCACTCAGCATGAGGTGATAGGAGAACCTTTTTATGATAAGCTTTTGGATTTTGCCATGGAGTTTTTTGCAGACGAGTGGGGACAGGTACATTTTATAGGGTATTCCTTATTTGAAACGGATAAGAGAGGTGTTTATAAAGAAAACTTGTTGGCGGCGGATCGGGTTATTGAAGCGAGGATATCCACTTATGTTTCTGCGGAAATCTTACATCAGGTTGGGAGGGCGTTACAGGTAGAGTTGGCAGAGGTGATAAAAGGGAGTTACGAAGGCTATCTGGGGGTGGATATGATGATATGCCGTACCCAAAATAGCGGGTATGCCATTCATCCGTGTGTGGAAATAAATCTTCGTATGAATATGGGAGTGGTAGCACGCTTGATATATGATAACTATGTGTGTGATGGCGTGCAGGGACGATATGTTATAGAATATTATGCAAAGCCTGGTGAGGCATGGCATTCTCATCTTGCGCTTCAAGAAAAGTATCCTTTATATCTGGAGAATGGAAAAGTGAAGTCGGGTTATTTGTCACTTACACCGGTAGAGAACAATACGTCCTATCAGGCATATATCTTAATTTGATTTTCCGGATAAAGGAAGATACAGAAAAGAGGGGATGGTTACCATCCACCCCCTAATGCTTTATACAATTTTACTAATGTAATCTGTTTGTCTCTTATTGCATTGCTTAATCCTATTTGTGCGTCGAAATAGCTACGTTGTGCATCCAATACATCTAGATAGCCTATTACTCCATTGATGTATTGCAATTGGGCCAGTTCCATTGTTGCTTTAGAGGAACGTTCCAGTTGCAGGCGCGATTCGTAGATATCTTTTATCTTATTGAAGTCCACAATGGCATTGCGGGCCTCTTTGAATGCAGTCAGCACTGATTTTTCATAGCTGTAGCATTCCTGTTCGTATGCGGCCTTTTTGGCCTGTAGGGTTGCTCTGTATTTTCCCATGGCGAAGAGAGGAGTTAGAAGATTGCCACTGATATAATGAATGGGCGATTTGAAGAAATCAGAGAATTCTTCACTTTCTACGCCATATTGTGCTGTGAGGCTAAGTCGTGGGAACATATTGGTATAGGCAATACCTACACTGGCATTGGCTGCTATTAATTTCTGTTCTGCTTCACGTACATCGGGACGACGTTCCAGCAGAGTGGAGGGTAGACCTACTGGTAATGTTTCAGGTAGTTTTACTTCTTCGGGTAGAATGGAACGCTGTATGCGGTGCGGGTATTCGCCTGCTAAAAATGCAATATCATTTTCTTTCAATGAAATTTTCCTTTCTAGTTCAGGAACTAAAGTTGCGGTACGTGCATACTCCACTTGTGCCTGTTGATAAGAAGTTTCTGAAGTTAGTCCTCCTTCAAAACGAAGTTTTGCCAAGCGTACTCCTTCTTTACGGGCATAGAGTGTTTGACGAACAATGTTCAGCTCATTGTCTAATGCGACCAATTCAAAATAGGCTTGTGCCACTTCGGACACAATACTCATTTTCAAGGCACGTTGCGCCTCGATGCTTCCCAGGAATTGTGCTATGCTTTTGTCTTTTGCCCAACGCAGGTTACCCCATAGGTCTAATTCCCAAGTTACGGTAAGTTTACCACCCAGTTCGGGGTCATTTTTATAGTTGTTACCACCATAATTACTTCCTTCTTTTTGAGCATAAGCGCCTCCGTTCAGTTGGGGGAAAAGGTTGGCAAAGTCTATGCGCTTCATTGCGGCAAGTTCTTTTACACGTGCCGCAGCAATTTTCATGTCTTTGTTGTTATCCAACGTTTTTTCTATCAAGCTTTGCAAGGTTGTGTCCGTATAGATTTCCCACCACTGCATATCGGCAATAGATAATGTATCCTGTTGTCGTAGCGTATCTAATTGTTGGGGCAGATGCAAGTCGGGACGTGTGTAGTGCTTACCTAATTGGCAAGAAGTCAGCAAAGTCATTCCTGATACGGCTATATATAATAATGTATGTTTCATCATTTCTTTCGTCTTTTTATATCCTTATTTTTGTTTCATTTTCGCTTTCATCTTGTATATCAGTACAAAGAAGAAAGGTACTAACAAAATTCCCACAGTTACAGCAAAGATCATTCCGAAGAATACACCTGTACCAATAGCTTGACGGCTGGCTGAACCTGGCCCGCTGGCGATAACCATAGGTAACATACCTAAGATGAATGCCAATGAAGTCATCAAAATAGGTCGAAAGCGGAGTTGTGAAGCATGGAGTGCAGCTTGTACCACATCTATTCCTCTGTCCACTTGTTCTTTGGCAAACTCTACAATAAGAATTGCATTTTTGGCGGCCAGTCCTACCAACATCACCAATCCGATCTGGAAATAGACATCATTCTCCAACCCACAGCCCCATACACCTAGATAGGCACCTAATGCGGCTACAGGTAAAGAGAGTAATACTGCAACCGGTACCATCCAGCTTTCGTATAAGGCAGCAAGGAACAAAAACACGAACATGAACACTAATGCCAGCACCATACCGGTCTGTCCACCTGCTTGTTTTTCCTGGAAAGATAGTCCGCTCCATTCTACACCGATATTTTCTGGTAGGTGTTCGCGAGCTATTTGTTCGATAATTTCCATGGCCTGTCCTGAACTGTAACCATCTGCGGCCTCACCGCGAATCACAGAACTGTTGAACATATTAAAACGTTTGATGCTGCCCGGACCTGTGGTATACGAAGTGGTACCCAACGAGGTGAGCGGTATCATGGCATTGTCTGTACCCCGTACAAAAAATAGGTTGATATTCTCCTTATGTTCCCGGTAGGGTGCTTCTGCTTGAATATATACACGGTAGATACGATTAAACATATTGAAATCGTTTACATATACCGAACCTGTATAAGCTTTCATGGTCGAGAATACATCTGCTAAAGGTACTCCTGCGAATTTTACTTTGTCACGGTCTACATCGAAATAAAGTTGGGGGATGTCCGCTTGTAAAGCCGAGGATAAACCTGATAATTCCTTACGTTTTGATGCATAATACATCAATGTATCCGTAGCTTGTACCAAATTTTCAAAAGTGGCATCTCCACGTGCTTCCAGTTGCATCTCGAAACCACCCGAACTGCCCAATCCCGGAATAACGGGAGGGGTGGAAAGATATACCTTGCATTCGGGGTATTGCGACATGTCTTTTTTTACCTGTGCCATAATATCGTCAATAGTTTGCGAGTCACGTTCCTCCCAAGGTTTTAAGATGATAGTCAGTTCACTTCGTGCCTGACTGGTCCCTACACGCGGACTGCTTCCTGCCACGCTTTGTACATATTCCACTGCCGGATTTTCCATCAGGTATTCCACAGCACGTTCCGTCACGATACGTGTACGTTCCAACGTTGCACCTTCGGGCAGTTCCAACTCTATTTTAAAATATCCTTGGTCTTCGATGGGGAGGAAGCTGGTGGGAATAATGCGATGGATTAACAGGATGGCGATCAATACCATGCCGAATGTGCTCAGTACCCGACGCGGGTGTTTCACAATGTGCTTGATGAGTCCTACATATTTATGATTGCCGATAGCCAGCCACTTATTGATACGGCGGAATATGATATTCTTTTTCTTGTTCGGATCTTCCGGTTTCAGAATAAGTGAACACATGACTGGACTCAGTGTCAAAGCTACTACCGTAGACAGTAATACAGATACTACGATGGTTACCGTAAACTGGCGATAAAGTTGTCCGGTAATTCCACCTAGAAAACTTACGGGAACAAATACTGCTGCCAGTACCAAAGAAGTGGCGATAATGGCTCCTGTAAGTCCTTCCATAGCTTTCTTGGTAGCTTGGTAGGGAGATAGTTTCTCCTCTTCCATGATACGCTCCACATTCTCTACTACCACGATAGCATCGTCCACCACAATACCGATGGCAAGTACCAATCCCAACAGGGTCAGGATATTAAGCGAGAATCCGAAAATCAACATAAATCCAAAAGTTCCAATCAGTGAGATAGGTACGGCAACTAGTGGGATAACTGTTGCACGCCAGCTTTGGAGTGAAAGGTATACTACGATGATAACCAGTATCAGGGCTTCAAACAGTGTTTTGTACACTTCATGAATGGATTCCGAAATATACGTAGTCATATCGAAAGGTATCTCGTAACTCATTCCTTCGGGAAAATTCTTGCTGATTTCCTCCATAGCTTCTTTCACGCTTTTTGCTACTTCCATAGCGTTGGCTCCTGGTAACATATAGATGGCCAATACCGCTGCATTTTCTTTGTTGATGGCACTCTCGGTATTGTATGATTGTGCTTCGAGTGAGATGCGGGCCACATCACGCAAACGGATGATGGAACCATCGGCATTAGCACGGACTACGATTTCCTCAAACTGGCTTACGGTAGATAGACGTCCCTGAGTAGTGATGGGAATGGTTACGTCTAATCCTTGTACGGGTTGTTGTCCCAGTACACCGGCTGCTGATTCTCGATTTTGGTCTTTTAGTGCATTCTGCAAGTCGGCTACAGTCAGACCGAAATTGGCCAGTTTGTCGGGTTGTACCCAGATTTGCATGGCATAATATCGGCTTCCGATGTTTGAAACACGTCCTACGCCAGGGATACGGCGGATTAGGTCCAGCACATTCAGAGTGGCAAAGTTGCTAAGGTATATTTCATCGAACTTCGGGTCGGTAGAGGTAAGGCATAGGGTCAGCAATTGACTGGCAGCCTGTTTCTCTACCGAAATACCATTTTGTATAACTTCTGCTGGGAGGCGTGATTCTGCTAACTTGATACGGTTCTGTATTTCCACTGCCGCTAGATCGGGATCTGCCGAGATATCAAAAGTGACGGTGGCTGAAAAACCTCCCGAATTGGAACTATTTGATTCCATGTAAAGCATTCCTGGGGTACCGTTCAATTCCTGCTCTATAGGAGTGGCTACAGCCTGTGATACTGTCAGGGCACTGGCACCCGGATAGGATGCGCTGATTTTCACTACCGGCGGAGTAATCTGCGGATATTGGTCAATGGGTAGCATCGTGAGACCGATGATACCGACAATGACTATTAATATGGAGATGACAGCTGAAAATACCGGTCTGTCTATAAAGAAACTAACTTTCATAATGTCTATTGTTTTTTTGAATGCGTAAATTTTCCTCCATAGGGGAATTCGTATTCGGGAGTGAAATTATCCGATCGTATCTTCTTCCTCCGTTTTTTTGTCCTCTACGGCAGGACTTACTTTTACTTTCATGCCTGGATTCAGCTTGTGGTATCCTTCTATGACAATGTCTTCTCCGGGGGCCAAGCCTCTTTCCACCACTACTTGATTTTGGAATTCAGGACCTAATTCAATGAAACGTCTCTCTACTGTAGAATCTTTGCGCATTACATAAATATAGGCGCCACCTTTTTCTATGATAACGGACTTTAACGGGACTACCGTAGCACTCTCTCTGACATCCAATAATAGTTTTACTTTGGTGAACTGCCCAGGAAGTAATACCCGTTCTGGATTCGGCATTTCGGCACGTACGGAGAATGTACCTGTGCGTGGATCAACTTGCGGTTCGGCAAAGTCTACTAGTCCTTTGTATGGATAAATAGTATTATCTGCCAAAGTAATGGATACATTGGGTTGCCAGGAGCGGGTGGAGTCTTTTTGACCTAAGTTCACATTACGTTCTTTACTTTTCAGATAGTCTAGAGCAGTCATGCTGAAATCCACTAATACAGTATCACTTTTTACTATGGTAGCAAGCAATGATTTGCCACCCGGACCGACTAATGTTCCTAAATCTACGTGACGTTCACTGATATGCCCTGCTAATGGAGAACGAACTATAGTATAACCTAGTTCCAGTTCTGCTTGATCAAGATCGGCACTACTCATAGCTACCGACGCTTCTGCTGTTTCATATGCAGCAGTAGCATTGTCCAAGTCCAACTGGCTGGCAGCGTTTTGTTCATATAGCGGACGGATACGTTCTAAGTCGCGTTTTGCTTTTTGTGCTTGTGCCTCATCCTTTTTCAATTGGGCGCGCGCTTTGTCAGCTTTGGCCCGATATTGATCTTGATTGATAACAAACAGCACTTGATTTTTAGTGACATATGTACCTTCTGCGAAAAGCATTTGTTCTAAATATCCCTCTACTCGGGCACGTACTTCAACGAATTGCTGTGCACGTACGCGTCCTACATATTCACCATATATTTCCACATCGTCTTGCGTTGCTGGTGCTATGGCAACTACTGGAAGTTCCGGCATCTTTGCCGGTTGATGGGAAACAATCAGGTAAATCCCGATAACTAGTCCAATACCTATTACTACAAGCGCTGTTCTTTTCTTTTTTAGCGCAATTTCTTTGTGTGTAAAAAATAGTTTCATACTTTAGTTTTGTTATTGTTTAAGATGCCATCAGTAGAAATACAAGCAGCGTGCCAAACTATTGTAAATAGTCTTTCCTATTCATAATCAGTGCTTTATTTCTGTCTTTTGTTGATAGGGAAAGTGTGGAAAATAGGCAACAGCTGTAGAATAATTCCACAGTAGGCGTAATTAAATTTAGTAGAGGATTATCGATTTGGATGCAAAAATAGTAAAATAGTGGGTAATCTTAAAATATTTATTCACTATTCATTATAATGAGGAAGATGTTATAGTGTTAGCAGATATGTATGCAATTTAAATTTTGCTTGAGATCGTCGTATCTGCAACCTTATTGTTTTGAAAACACGCCCCCTTTCATTTTGAAAAGGGTTGTGTTTTTCTTTTTTATGACTGAATATGGTATCTGTTTGTTTATCAGGAGATTATAATCTGCTTTTTCATTTTGGCATAGTATTCGCTATATACTTGTCAAATATAAAAGGTATAAAAAGATGGGAGAATTTTATAATCCAGATAAATTATATAAAGGTGGAAGCCGAAATAATAGCTTGATAAATAAAAAAATGATATTCCGTGTATTGGGAGTATTACTTTTTATTGAATCTGCTATGTTTCTGCTTTGTGCGGCTATTTCCTTATGTTACGGCGAGCAAGATTATCAATATTTTCTATATACCATTCTTTTGAATACATTAGTCGGTGGAGTTTTGCTAATTTGTAGTAGAGGTGCTGAGAATCGACTAACACGACGAGATGGGTACTGTATTGTAACTTTTACTTGGTTTTTGTTTACGTTGTTTGGAATGCTACCTTTTTATTTTAGTGGAGGAATCCCTTCAGTGACAGATGCTTTTTTTGAAACCATGTCGGGTTTTACTACTACAGGAGCTACTATATTAGATGATATAGAATCTCTTTCACATGGCCTGTTATTTTGGCGTAGCCTGACACAATGGATAGGTGGCTTGGGTATTGTTTTTTTTACTATTGCTGTGCTTCCTATTTTCGGGGGAGGAACTATACAACTTTTTTCAGCTGAGGCTATCGGAGTGACGCACGACAAAACACATCCTCGGATTGATGTGATGGCTAAGTGGCTGTGGATGATATATGCTATCCTTACAGTTGTAGAAACTATGTTGCTGATGATAGGAGGAATGAGTTTTTTTGACGCGGTATGTCATTCATTCTCTACAACGGCTACAGGTGGTTATTCTACTAAACAAGCCAGTGTGGCTTATTGGAATTCTCCGTTTATAGAATATGTAATAGCGATATTTATGATTCTTTCGGGTATTAATTTCTCTCTCTATTTTATGTGCCTGAAAGGGAAGGGCAAGCGTCTATTTCAGGATGATGAATTCCGTTGGTTTATGAAATCAGTAAGTATTCTGACGCTTGTTATCACGCTTGCCTTAGTTTTTCAGAATCATTATGATTGGGAAAAGGCATTCCGCAGGGCTCTGTTCCAAGTGGCTACGGCACATACGTCATGCGGTTTTGCAACGGATGATTATAACTTGTGGCCATCTTTTACATGGATGCTTCTTATTTTTGCTATGTTGTCGGGTGGATGTACGGGGTCTACTAGTGGGGGAATCAAAAACATGCGCCTTATGATTCTGGCGCGTAATATCAAGAATGAATTCAAACGGATGCTGCATCCTAGGGCTGTATTACCTGTTCGTGTGAACCGTCAGGTTATATCGCCTTCCATTATTGCTTCGGTGAATACATTCTTTGTATTTTATTTGTTTTGTGCTTTGGTCGGATGGACACTACTGATGTTTTTCGGGGTGGGGCTGACTGAGGCGATGAGTACGGTTATTTCTAGCTTAGGCAATGTGGGACCGGGGTTAGGGGCATTCGGTCCTGCTTTTTCGTGGGCGGCGTTGCCCGATGCTGCTAAATGGGTATTGTCGTTCCTTATGTTGATAGGGCGTTTGGAATTGTTTGCTGTGTTGTTGCTTTTCTATTCAGGATTTTGGGAAAGATGATAGTTCTCCGAGAAAAATTGATATGTATCATTTAATTAATGGGTATTCGTTGAAATGAAGTTCTAGAATATGTATTTTTACAAAGGATGGTATATATTTGTGCTCGAATTTACAATACATTCATGTTATGGCAACTTCGAGAGAGATGACTTCGGGACGTCCGTTCCCTTTGATATTGAATTTTGCTTTTCCTTTATTGCTGGGTAATTTACTTCAGCAGACTTATTCCTTGATGGATGCTGCTATTGTGGGTAAGTTTCTTGGAATTAATGCTTTGGCTTCTGTAGGAGCTAGCACTTCGGTGGTGTTTTTGATATTAGGCTTTTGCAATGGCTGTTGTGGTGGTTTCGGTATTCCTGTTGCACAGAAGTTTGGAGCAAGGGATTATGGTATGATGCGGCGTTTTGTGGCAGTTAGTTTACAATTGGCAGCGGTGATGTCTGTGGTAATTGCTATTGTGACTAGTATGTTTTGTTCGGATATTCTTCAGATGATGCAGACCCCGGAGAACATCCTTGAAGATGCTTATTTTTATTTGCTGATTACTTTCATCGGGGTGCCCTGTACCTTTTTCTATAATTTGCTTTCAAGTATTATTCGTGCATTGGGTGATAGCAAGACTCCGTTTTGGTTTTTGCTTTTTTCTACGATATTGAATATTTTGCTTGATCTTTTTTGTATTTTGGTACTTGATTGGGGAGTTGCGGGAGCGGCTTTAGCTACGGTATTCTCACAAGGTGTTTCGGCAGTGTTGTGTTATTTGTATATGATGCGTCACTTTGAGATTCTGAAGGGGACTTCGGCAGAACATAAATTTCGAGGAGCGTTGGCAAAGACTTTATTGTATATAGGTGTGCCGATGGGATTGCAGTTCTCTATTACTGCTATCGGCAGTATTATGTTGCAAAGTGCGAATAATGCGTTGGGTACTGCTTGTGTGGCTGCTTTTACGGCTGCTATGCGTATTAAGATGTTTTGTATGTGTCCACTTGAGAGTCTGGGTATAGCTATGGCTACTTATAGTGGACAGAATTACGGTGCAGGAAAGCCGAAGCGTATCTGGCAGGGAATCAAGGCGAGTGTATTGATGATGACTATTTATAGTGCTTTTATGTTTGGAGTCTTGATGTTGGGAGCGCGTACTTTTGCCTTGTTATTTGTTGACCCTGTGGAATGGGAGATTCTGAAGGATACGGAACTGTTTTTGCATATTTCCGTTTCTTTTTTTCCGGTTTTGGGTTTACTTTGTATCTTGCGTTATTCCATTCAGGGGGCGGGCTTTACCAATTTGGCTATGTTGTCGGGGGTATCCGAAATGATTGCCCGTATAATGGTTAGTCTTTATGCGGTACCAGCATTGGGCTATTTAGCTGTTTGTTTTGGTGACCCTACGGCATGGATATTTGCAGTAATTTTTTTGATTCCCGCATTTATATATGTGTATGGAAGAATAAAACGGATGCCACCTCAGGAATGGTAAAATACTAATTTAGTGTGTGAGGTGCTGAAAATATTTTTTTCGGCACCTACAGATAAATTTTCTGAGCAATAACTATCAGAAATTACTTTTCTTTTCTACAAAAATTATTTTTTTAGTTATAGGATGAACAAACTCTAAACTTTCAGCATGTAAATAAAGCCTGTCTGCTTTTCGTCCGTAAAGTTCATCTCCTCGTATAGGACAATGTAATCCTTCCGGATGGGCGGCATGTACTCTTAATTGATGTGTCCGTCCTGTTAATGGATAAAAGGCAATAAGTGTTCTTCCTTCTTGTTCGTTTAAAACCCGATACAGTGTGATAGCGGTTTTTCCATGTTCATGATCTACTATTTGTCTGGGCCTGTCAAGAGGATTCATACGGAGGGGGAGTGTTATAGTCCCTTCTTTAGAGGGAATCTTGCCATCCAATAAGGCAATATATCGCTTTTTTATCATTCTATTCTTGAATTGTGCTTGCAGATGCTGATGTACTTTTTTGTTTTTTGCTATCAATAACACACCGGAAGTCGCCATGTCCAATCGGTGGACTATCAGAGGACCTGTGGCATCTGGATAAAGTGTCTTTATATGTTGATAGACAGAGTCGATTTCTCCTTTTCCTGGAACCGAGAGCATTCCTGCTGGTTTGTTGACTACGACTAGGTAATTATCTTCATATACTATCTCTAATGGTATTTCATGATAATGTTTTTTCAACAAGGGGTTTTCTTCCACTTCCAGTCCTTGTAACATATGTTTCAAGATAGGTTCGCATTTCCCTTTACATGCTGGATAGTAGTATCCATGATGTCTTATTTCTGCTTTTGGAGAATCTCCCCACCAGAATTCTGCCATGGCAATAGGTTTTAATTGATGCTTATAGGCATACTGGAGTAATTTGGGAGCAGCACATTCACCGGCTCCGGCTGGAGGAAATTTTTGTATAGTTTGTGCAAAAATACGACATAAATCTTTTGTTTCTCCACGGGCGTTTAGTATCTGAAACTGCTCAAATAGTTTTCGTTGCAAAGTGGCAGAACGTTTTTTTCTTTCTATCTTCATTGTTTCTATTTTTGTGATGAAAGTATCGGCCTCTGCTTGTAATGAAGCGATTTTTTCTTTCCACATTTTTTCCATGCGTTTTAATTCAGCTTTTTGAAACTGGCTTTCGCGTATCATTGCAGCTAATTCCTTTGCGTCGGGAACTCCCGTCTTACGCCGGATTTCTCTGTTTTTTTTAGCGGATTTGAAAAATTCTTTAGCTTCTGTCAATTCCTGCTGGGACTGCATTGTTTCTTTTTCAATTTGTCGGAGCAAATCTATGTAATGGGGATCGTTCTGTGTCTTTTTAATGCGTACATTGATGGCAGATATATGTTCTTCCTCTATTTTGAAGAATCCTTGTGGTTGTAACAAATCATAAATTGGTGGGACGAAGAAAGGATGATGGCTTTTACTAGCCAATGTTCCTGAAAATGCGGCCAAATAACCTATTTTATTCTCGGGTGTTTGTACAATTAGGACGCCAAACATTTTTCCTTGTTGCAATTCTTTTTGCCATTGGGATTGACTTGCCAGATAGACTTGTACTTCTTTAGTCGCTATTATGCAAAGTGGATGAGGGGTATAGTGAAAAGGATAAGTGAACTTATCGGGTAACTTTATAGCGGCAATGGAATTCTTAAAAAAATGTATCATAATTCGTTTAATATAGTTGATAATGATTCGTTCTTCTTGTGAGGTTATTATGCGGGCAAGTCGGAATGGATAATAAAGTTTTTGTTTAATTCCTGTAATACTTCAGTTAACTGTTTTTCAGCCTGTAACGGGAATATAGATATACGATTTAAGATTAGGATGATATCACGTTGAAAATTGCGGAGTTCTATTATTTTTATAAGCGTTTCTTTCTCTCTTTTTACCATATAATTCCCTTCTATTTTGTTCGTGTCTACATTGCTTTCTATTTTGAAACCGCTAGTTGTTTTTATGACGGTTATTTGTGGCTCTTCTTTTCGAATTGTGATTTGTCTTTCAGGATTTTCGTCCGAAAATACCAAAGGATATCCTACCAGCTGCATAATAGGCTTGGCGCCACTGAAGCGCATACGGCTTTTTTCTTCCCAATCATTAGAAAGTTTTTTAATACATAAAGTTAATGCGTGATCTGTTTCATTCATCTCGGACATACCTTGCTGAAAAGTAGTGAGTGAAATGATACGTCCTTTACTCCATACAATGCCGTCCTTTGATTTTTGTAAGTATGGATTAATGTTGTTGTGTCGGTCTATACGGTAAATAATCCGGCTTTGTGATTCGGAACTTTCTTTTTTTTCTTTGTTTTTGGGTGAGAGTTCTTTGGATTTATCTAAGAGTAATGCAAGAACTCTTTCCCATTCATTCATTTTTTGAAAGGGAGGGAGTAAAGGGGGAAAGCCTATTTCTTGAATCAGACAGTCTGCTTTGCCAATGTAAGGAGAGAAATCTAGAGAGCATTCCAATTGTAATAACTTAAGATGATCGGCGTCAATGAACTGCTGTATTTCATCATTACTTATGTTTAGTTTTATTTTTTTCTGAAGTTGATAATGATGTGTTATAAGCATAATCAGAACTTTGACTAATGGTGAAAATTTGTCGTAATTATAGAGAATATGTTCTATGGCTGATTCCATTTTTTCATTTAAAGCATAAAGGGCAAGTAGTTGGGCAGGCATCATTTCTGATGGAAGATAATCTCTCATAAATAAGTTTCGCAATGTTTTTTTTGACTCGATGGTGGAGTCGTTTAGTAAGGCAATGGTATAGAAGAGATTGAGCAATGCGTTGTCAAAGGTTTTAGTATTCATTCCTTTCAATGATTGAGAATAGAGATCAAGAGCTTTGCTGAGATCGCCTCTATATTGGTGATAAATAGCATGGTAATACATACCTTCGGGCATATCAGTAGAAATTTTTTGGGGAATTTCGTTGATGTGTCCGGGTAGGATATATTGGTAAAATGCAAATTCCAATTTATATTTTTCTCGGATTGTCGGTTCTATTTTTTCATTTTCAAAGTATCCGTTTATCATACAGGTTATGTTGGGATGAAGCAACCCTGATGCCCATATATATTTGTATTCGTGAAAAAGAGTGTCGATGATGTATATGGGAATATTTTGAAAAAAAGGCATCCATTCGGGAAAGGTTGGCATATGCATTAATATGTAGCGTAACGGTTCGAAATCAGCGTAAGAAGGGAGTTGACTTTTTAAATTTTTTCCTAGTACATAATCCTGAATGATGATAACCCACTCTTCTTTTCTCCAGTTATTTGAGGGAGAAAGCCGGGAAGAGATGAGGAAAGCTGGTTTTTGAGGACTTTTCTTCATATCTATAAGAAGTTGCAGCTGGATGTCAGCCTTCAACATATAGTGTATGTCTCGTGGCCCTTCTGCTGTTAAAGGGAATATTTTGTTTTCATCTTCTAGTTCTTTCAAAATACTTTCTATTTCTTCCGGAGAGAAATTGAATATTCGGCTTATTTCACGGATTTCATGGTAGAGGGCAAAAGGTTTGATTTTCCATGATAGATATTTCATTATTTGTTCTTTGTGATCAGATTTTGTAATATAATCTTTTTTTCTGTCTAATTTTATTTCCATAGCTACACTTTTATTTTGCGGTTTTATATTCTTGGGCAAAGATAGGTATTTTCTTGCCAATAATCTTTTTATGTTGTGCAAATTCACTATGGATGCTATACAACTGATTTTTTTTCTATTTTTGTCGATGATTTATAAGAAAAATTGGGTGTTGGTTTGTTATTTTGGATAAAAAAAGAAAGTAGGCATGAGAAAATTGTTGTGTCCGCAATGCAAAATTGCAGGGTTATACGTTAAAAATGAGAGGAAAGAAAGGTTGTTAGTTTATGTATCGGATGAAGGAGAAGTGGTACCGAGAAATTTGGAAGAGAATATGGAAGGGTTTGATTTAACTATTGTCTATTGTTTGGGGTGTTCGTGGAGTGGCTCTCCAAAAAGACTGGTGAGGAGGTAGGTATGGAAGGAAAACTTAAAATTTCATTTATTGGTGATAGTCACATTGCTTATTGGCCGTTTGAGTCTTATTTTCCCAAATGGGAATGTTACAATTATGGTGTTCCGGGGAAAGGGCTGGATTATGTGGAGATGTTTCATAAGGATGTTTCGGATAGTTATGTGGTTGTTCAATTGGGGACTAATGATATTTATAATCTGAATACAGAAAATATGGATGTTTATGTGGAGAGGTATGTGAAGGCGGTTGGTGCTATTTCTTCTCGTGGTACTTATTTATTCTGTATCTTTCCGCGTAATGATTTTATGGATGGCACAGCAGTGAACTGTTTTATAGCTTTGTTAAATGGAAAAATTAGAGAGAAGATAAAGGAAGAAACTAATGTTGTATATTTAGATGTGTTCGACAAATTGTTATTGAATGATAAATTGAATCCTGATTTGACCATTGATGATTTGCACCTGAATGGAGCTGGATATCGGATATTAGTTTATACCTTGAGAGATCTTTTTTTGACAGATAGATAAAGAGAGTATTTTTATGTTAGTAGGGATGAATGAAAATAATCATTGAATCTAAATATAGAAATAGCGATGAATATTTTATTAGTGAGTAATAATGACATGTGTCGTAGTCGTATGGCACAGAAGATATTATCTTCTTTTGGACATGGTATAAAGATATTTACATCTGGAGTTCTGCCGGGAAGAGTGATACCATCTTCAGTGGTAGGGGTGATGGAACAGAATGGATACGACTGTTCTCGTAAGAAAGCTAGTGATGTGGATATATATTGTCATCAGGCATGGGATTATGTGATTACTCTCTGTGAAGAAGCGAAGGAAGTGGAGGGTGATTTTAATAAGGAAGTGAAAAACTGGAAGCATTTTTCTTTCGATGACCCGTTTCAGCATGTTTATGGGGATGAAACCGAATTGGAATATCGTATTTCCGAACTTTATGAAACGATGTATTGTGAATTATATGAGTTTTATCGGGATGAACTGAGTGAGCAATTATTGCCACGTTGTACTTGTGGGGCTAATACCTATTGTCGATGTGAGTGAACCAGTAGTGTCCCATAGATGTTTGGGCATATTGACGCATCCATTGGGCTTGAAGGTGATCCCTTCTTTTTCCAATAATTCTTTTTGTTTCTGCCAGCCGGGAACTAGTCTTCCTTGGCTGTTTACTACCCGATGGCAAGGAAGATGTTGTTCTTCTGGTGCATGAGATAAAGCTTGTCCTACCATTCGTGAACATTGGGGCTTGCCTATAAGCTGTGCTATTTTTCCGTAAGTAGAAACATTGCCGTAGGGGATTTCTTTTATAATGCTATATACTTCTTTATAAAATTGTGCTCTGTCCATTCTGTTTATTTATGAATGAAATGCTTGATAGTTGTTATGGGATGAAAAAAAATCATTCGCGGACCAGCATATCGCATTACTTCTCGCATTCGTTTCTTCATTTCTGGTTTATAACAATGTATGGGACAGTTGCGGCAAGTCTTTTTTTGTTCACCGAATGTACAATGCTCTAATCTGTTATGTGCATAATGCAATAACTGCTGACAGGTTGGGCAAAGCTCTTTATTGCCTTCCTTGTACCGACAATAAATTCGGATCATTTGTTCTGCGGTACGTTGTTCTCTTTCAATAATTCTCATCTGTAATGAAGTTTTTGTGTGAATAAGGTGCAAATATAGGACTATTTTTTCTTATTTTTGTATTCAATTAGTGTATAACCTTTAAAACAAAGAAATAATGGATAAAGTTGTTGTTAATTCGTACGAGGATTTTGAGAAGCTGCTAGGACGGCAGATTGGTATTTCCGACTATGTGGAAGTGTCGCAAGACCGAATTAATCTTTTTGCAGATGCTACCTTGGATCATCAGTGGATTCATGTAGATACAGAACGTGCTAAAGTGGAAAGTCCTTATCATAGCACTATTGTACATGGTTACCTGACTCTTTCGTTGCTTCCACATATGTGGAACCAGATTATAGAAGTGAATAATCTGAAAATGATGATCAACTATGGTATGGACAAGATGAAATTTGGACAGGCTGTTCTAGCAGGTCAGAGTATTCGTATGGTAGCAAGTCTTCATTCTTTACAGAATCTGCGTGGCGTAGCCAAGGCTGAAATTAAATTTACAATTGAGATAAAAGACCAATCGAAGAAAGCACTTGAAGGCATCGCTATTTTCCTGTATTATTTCAATTGATTTTTTCAAATAATGTCTGAAGGAGAGTTAGGTGTATTTTTATCGTTCTTGGATAAATGTTTTTACCCAAGAACGATTGCTTTGTTTTGATTTTTTTTAGACGCGTATATATCCTTTTGGAGAAGTTAAGGATTAACAAAATTAATAATGAAGCAGAATAGGTATTTAATGATCATCTATAAAATGAAAAACTTATTTTAGGTTGTTTTTCTCTAAATAATAACACAAATGATCATATATTTTGCCATCATAGCTCACTTCGGCTTGATGGAGAATGCCTTCGTATGCAAATCCCATTTTCTCCAAAACACGTTGTGAACGTTTGTTTTGAGGATAACAATTTGCACTGATCAAAGTTAATCCTAGTTTGTTGAAGCCATAGTCCAAGACAGCAGAGGCGGCTTCAAATATATATCCTTTTTCCCATTGGGCTTCGTCTAGCCAATAACCTATCATTCCGGTATTTGAATTCTCTCTCTTAGGGTCTGGTAGAATTCCTATAGCTCCTATCAGAAGCTGGTCTTCCTTTCTAGTGATGGCCCATGTGTTTTTTTGTGGTATAAATATTGTTTGAAGAATTTTCAGAGATTCTTCCAGCGTGTCATGAGGCTTCCAACCAGCATTATTTCCTAGGTTGGGATTCTGGCAACAGTTAAAAACAGCTTCTGTATCATTCTCTGTAAAAGGACGTAAAATAAGTCGCTCAGTTTCTATTACATGATTTCTCACAGGAGGGTATTCCTGCTTTTTTTTGTAAACACACTCTATCCGGTTTCCATCTGGATCTAGTACCACACTTTCAAAATAGCCATCTCCTGAAATGCGAGGTTCACCTACGATATGGTATCCTTTAGTACGTAGCTGTTCCGTTAGTGATAAGATAGCTTCTTGGCTTTCAAAAGAAAAAGCTAGATGAGTCAATCCCAATCTGTTTTCTTCTATCGGAACATTTTGCACGTCAATCCTACTCATCAACTCTAATGTAGCACCACTTTCAAATGAAATGAAGTAAGATTCAAAACCTTTTTGGGAATTAATGTATTTTTCATTACTTGTTCCGTTAAAGTAACGAGTGTAAAATTCCCTTAATTTTTCCAGATGAAATGTCCAAATGGCGATATGATGTATTTTCATGAGTGATTATTTATTCATTATAGATATTTTCTTTAGTTCGTTTTTATTCTAAATAAATCATCTTTTTGGTCATTCCACCATCGATGATGATATTTTGTCCATTGATGAAGTCATTCTCTTCTTGACATAAAAATAAACACATACGTGCTATGTCTTCCGGTTTGCCTACTCGTCTTGATGGATGTTGGGCATGATCTTCTGGGCGTAGCCGTTCGTAATCATTGGTCTGAATCCATCCCGGCGAAATACAGTTTACGGTGATATGAAAGTCGGCAAGGGATAAAGCAAGTGCATGGGTCAGTGAATAGATTCCTCCTTTGGAAGCCGCATAGCTTTCGCTTCCCGGTTCGCTCATTAAATAACGGGTGGAACAGATATTGATAATTCTGCCATACGGGTGATTTTCTGCTTGGGATTTGCGATGTAAAGCTAATGTGCGTGAGGTGATAAATACAGGTCGCAGATTGATGGACAAAATTTTATCAAAATCTTCCACGCTGGTTTCTGTGATGGGAGAAAATTCGCTTATTCCGGCATTGTTGATAATGATGTCCATATCCCCCCACTTTTTAAAAAGTTCGTGCATACAGTTCTCAAGGGATTCTTTATCTCTTACATCGGTATGGTAGAAAATTGCTCCGGTCTCTTTGGCTGTCTGTATTCCTAAATCCTTATTTTTGTCACAAAAGGCGACTTGGTATTGTGAGTTGCAGAAAGCTTTCACAATGTTTTTCCCTATGCCATCGGCACCTCCTGTGATGAATGCTTTTCTAGGAAGTTTGATCGTATTGTCTGTCAGGTCCTTTGGTTGAAGCTTGACGGAAATCGTTTTCTTCTTTCCTTGTTTACGTTTTTTTTCCCATGCAGCCTTTCGGGCTTCATATTGTTCGTATTGTCTTTCTATATAATTGTCTGCCATAAGTTTTGAAATATATTTATCGGAATGTTATTCTATTGTTTACCATAAAATTAACAGCTCCATATATTATTATTCCAATAAATTGTGCTGTAAATTCTTTGATCCCTATTGCTTCTATCATCAGTATCACAAAAAGAAGTTGTATGCCATAGGCAATACCGAAAGCGGTACAAAAGAGCATTATTTGTTGCCAAAGACTGTTTTGGGGATTGCTGGAAGGAAAAATCCAATATTTGCTCCATATAAAATTATGGGTTTGAGCGATGAGATATGCCATAATATTTGCTACTATATATTTCCCTTTGAATGAGAAGTAACTCATCACAATCCATATCACTAACATGGTAATAAGATAATTTAAGGTTCCTATTGTAGCAAAACGAACTAAACGTACTGATGCTTTCATCCTCTTTTTATTGGTTTGTTTTATATGGTGAATTTAGATGCAAAATTACTAAAAATATGTGATTTTAATGCTTGTATAATAAAAAAGAAGCCTACTTCTCTTAGTTTCTGTTTTAATGTTGTTCAGTATTTTTCAAAGAAAATTTAAACTGGCTTTTTTCAGTTTTGTTCTGAATTTGAAGTTCAATTGTAATAGAGGTGGACTTTTTTAGGGAAAGGTGGGAAGAAATGTTGAAAAGCATGGTGGAAATCCGGAGAAAGTGTTGATGCAAATATGTTGATTTTATGACAATCGGACAATATATAAGGCACACTTTTATATCATGCAAAATAATAGCATGTTATAGATGTACCTTATAAACTGTCCGATTGTAAATATTCAAAATCTGTGATTAATGAATTTCGATGATTCTGTTCACTTTGGCTTTTTCTTCAGGAGTGCGTTTAGGCAAATCAATGGTCAGAACACCGTTGCTGGCATTGGCGCTGATTTTTTCCTTAACCACATCTTCAGGAAGAATCAAAGCTTGTTCGAACTTAGAGTAAGAAAATTCACGACGTAAATATCTTCTGTTGTGATGGTCGTCCTCTTTTGTTTCATTCTTTTTCTCCATTGAGATCACTAGTTCGTTGCTTTCGCTGATGTGGATATTGAAATCTTCTTTAGTCATACCCGGAGCAGCAACCTCTACTTTATAATCTTTGTCACTTTCAATGACATTAATTGCAGGAGCGGTAGCGTTTGCTCTTGTCAACCATTCATTATCAAAGAAATCGTTGAAAATACTTGGTAACCAATTCTGATTGTTATACTTTCTAGTCGGCATCATAATTGTAATCTCCTATATTTTAAATTGTTACTAGACTGTTTTTGAATCTTTTTATCTTGTCGTTTTTGGCAATACACTGATGTTCTTGCAAAGTATATGCCTGATGGCAAAATGTCAGCCGGAAATGAAATGAATTTAAATCTGTGAAGATAATTTTAATGAATATCGAGATGTGTTTAAACCTTTGTAAAATTTGTTTGCAGTTGAGAAGCAAGGCAAAGTGATAAAGAAAGCCATTTTGTCAGCAAATGGCAGCTATTATTTATGTCTGTATATTATCTTTGCATCGTTTTATAAAGATAACCATTAAAGAAGAAAAGGAAATCATGTTGGCATATACTTATATTAAACAGGGAAAATTTGAATTGATAGAGAAACCGAAGCCTGAGTTGAGAGGCTCGCGTGATGCTATTGTGCGCGTCACTCTCGGGAGTATTTGTACCAGTGACTTACATATTAAACATGGTGGTGTGCCACGTGCTGTTCCCGGAATAACAGTGGGGCATGAAATGGTGGGTATTGTGGAGCAGACAGGACGTGATGTTAAATTAGTCAAACCGGGCGATCGAGTTACCGTCAATGTGGAAACCTTTTGTGGAGAATGTTTTTTCTGCCGGCATGGATATGTGAATAATTGTGCTGATCCTAATGGGGGATGGGCCTTGGGATGTCGGATTGATGGGGGGCAGACGGAGTATGTTCGCGTACCTTATGCTGATCAAGGCTTGAATCTCATTCCCGATTCCGTGAGTGATGAGCAAGCTTTGTTTGTAGGAGATATCCTTGCTACAGGATTTTGGGCTGCTCGCATTTCGGAGATTACCGAAGAAGACACGGTGCTTGTCATTGGTGCGGGATCTACGGGAATCTGTACTTTGCTTTGCGTGATGCTGAGAAAGCCGCAGCGCATTGTTGTTTGTGAACAATCTTCTGAAAGAATTCGGTTTGTTAGGGAACATTATCCGCAGGTAGAAGTTGTCACTCCAGAAGAATGTAAGGAATTTGTATTGCAAAGTGGTCCACACGGTGGTGCGGATGTAGTTTTTGAAGTGGCAGGAGGGAAGGATACATTTCGCTTGGCATGGGAATGTGCGCGCCCTAATGCTGTCGTTATTTTGGTGGCTCTTTATGACCGTCCTCAGATTCTTCCTTTGCCGGATATGTATGGAAAGAATCTGATCTTCAAAACTGGTGGCGTAGATGGTTGCGATTGTGCTGAGATACTCCGCTTGATAGAGATGGGAAAAATAGATACCACTCCACTAATTACACATCGTTTCCCGCTAGATCAGATAGAAACGGCTTACCAGATTTTTGAGAACCGACAGGATGGAGTGATAAAAGTAGCTGTGGCAATGGAGGCTGGAATGTAAATTAAAAGCAATGAAATAGTATAATATAAGAGTGTATGCCTATTATTGAAATATCATCATTGACACATCCCGGAGTGGATGTTTTCTGCATGTTGACGGAAGCTCAGTTACGCCAGCGTATAGAACTTGGGAAAGGGGTGTTTATAGCCGAAAGCCCCAATGTCATTAGTAGGGCTTTGGATGCAGGATATGAACCTCTTGCTCTTATGTGTGAGCGTAAGCATATCTCTGGCAGTGCTGCTCACATTATCAAGCGTTGTGGTGATGTGCCCGTTTATACGGGTGATAGAGAGTTGTTGGCTACGTTGACTGGCTATGTTCTGACACGTGGTGTATTATGTGCTATGCGTCGTCCGGTGTTGCCCTCTATGGAAGAGATCTGCCGGGATACCCGGCGGATTGTAGTCATTGACGGTGTGGTAGACACTACCAATATCGGGGCGATATTCCGTTCGGCAGCTGCTCTTGGGATAGATGCTGTTTTGTTGACACGCAATTCTTGCGATCCGTTGAATCGCCGTGCGGTAAGGGTGTCTATGGGTTCGGTGTTCTTGGTTCCATGGGCATGGTTGGATGGTACGATTGGCGATTTGAACAAGTTGGGTTTCCGTACTGCTGCCATGGCGTTGACTGATGATTCTATCTCTATAGATCATCCCATATTGGCGGCTGAACCTCGGTTGGCTATTGTGATGGGAACAGAGGGGGAGGGGCTTTCTTACAAAACAATCGCTGAAGCTGATTATGTAGTCCGTATCCCTATGGCGCATGGAGTGGATTCGCTCAATGTGGCTACTGCAGCTGCTGTAGCCTTTTGGCAACTTCGGATTACAGACTCTTGAAAAAGATTTAATGTATGATTAAGTTTGTTTTTTGTTTTATTGATTGAATATACAAATCAGAGACTCTGTAAACAACGGAAAATCCGTAAGTCAGGCATATCTGCCCGATATTTTAGAAACAATAAAGTAAACAAAAGTTATATAGGATATAATGGGATGCCTATTGTGGGAAATACATTTTGCTTGCGTTTCCCTATCTATAAAGAAAGAGGCAGTAAAACACCAGACCTACCCCCCCCCGATAGATACTGTATAAGCTGGTGGATGAAGAAAGTCCTGTAAGTAAGATTTGCTTTTGCAATATTATTGTACTTCGTCCTCATGCGATGCTTTCTAAGGGAAGCGTTGATGCTGCACATCATGCTGTACGTTTATTCAATACGTTCCCGAAGCAATTTTACATCAGTTGGAAAATGCATCAGGCTTTCATAACAGTTGGCATCTGTATAGATTGTCTTAAAATTCTTTATGTATGGGTTCCAGCTATTAGTGGGGGCGGTAATTTAGCTGCATCAAAGATTCGTAATCTGGAATGTCCCAGTTACGGTCTAAAAGATTATGGATGCGGTAAATTTATCAGAAAAATACATATTCCTTGATCTTCGTTCATGGGAAATCAACATTGCGCGGACAGCCCGTCGTCTTGGTGTGTCCCGTAATACGGTACGACATCTCCAATCCCTAAGCTCCGAGGAAGTCCTTCAGCAAAAAGAACGGCATTACAAGCTCCATGCCTACGAGCAGGCCGTCGCATCCCTTCTTATCAGTCTCCCCTCCATTTCCAGCAGTCGTATTGGCGACTACTTGCGGGAACATTATCCAGACTTTCCGCACGTCTGCGAGAAGACCGTCCACAATTATGTCCAGTTCATCCGGAAGAAGCACCACATTCCTCCGGCCAGATAATTATCGGCACCACTCCCCCAAGGAGTGGGAGCCCAGTCCGTCATATACATAACCCTTAACAGCAAACATTATACATTAATTATATATGAATACCCAAAGCTTTACAAACGGAACAAGCCGCCTGTCACGGGCTGTACGGCGACTGGAATGCGGGACACATCTTTGCTATGAGCTCAGCACTTCCCAATTTTCTGACATGAAAGTCAGAAGACTCACCCGCCAATACGGTTTTTTCGGTTACAGCATCTATCGGTATCTCGTGAACGAGACACTCCACAACGGGAGTTACCTCCTGCTGTGGTGCGAGGAAACGGCACAGTACTGGAATGCCTCTTTGGAAGATGTCACAAGAATTGTCAACGGCTGCATACAGGTCGGCCTGTTCAATGACGAGCTTTTCAGGAAGCACTGGGGCCTGACTTCCGCCGACATACAGCGAACTATATGGACCATGTCAGGTCCTGTGGCATGCTCTCCCGGTATCCTGGTATCCCCAAGGAGTCCGAACTTTCGGCCAGCTGATGTATTATCCACTTTAAATATAAAGCTTATGCCAAAAACAACTAAAAAGGTTTTCACCTATTTTAGGTTCGAGACCGATCATTTCTATGATACGAAAGTAAAAAGACTAAAAAATAAATTTGGAATGGAAGACTGGGGGGTGTTCCATTTCATTGTAAACGAGATCTACCGTGTCGAGGGATGCTACAACTGTAATTTGCAAATTTTCTTGTGTCTTTTTTTAGAAAAGTTAAATATGCCACTGAATACACCAGTAACTAAGGCTTTACAAGTTCGTTTCTCGTTCCTGTTGTAGTCTTAAAATAGTCTGCCTGTTTTCTAACCGGTAGCTACTGTCGGTAAACTTGATGACTTCACATCGAAAAGCAATCGGTCAAGCAGAGCATTGGCAAGGATTTCATCATTTAATGTTTCTACACATTCTGTAGGTGCCTTGTTGGTTGTAATGATGATGGATGTCTTCTCATGCAGTGTGTTTATAAGATTGAAAAAAGCTGTAGCTTCCTCTCTTTTCACAGGAAACAGCATGATATCATCTATTGCCAGCAGCTGTGCGCGCAGAATCTTGTTATAAGTCATCATGGCCGGAGTTGAGATATCTTTAAGCCTGAGACAATTTACGATATCCTCCATTGTCATCAGGTATGCCTTGTAACCGGCCTTGACCGCATCAAAGACAAGACCGGCTGCCAGAAATGTCTTTCCGGTTCCTGATGGTCCCATCAGGATCAAGTTATAAGTTTCACGGAGCCATACCAGTTCACGAAGCTCCTTCATCTGCCGGCGGTCTATGCCCTCATAAAAATTGTAGTCATATTCGTCAAGATCATGTTTCCGGGGCAGACGTACCGCAACAAGTCGTCTCTCGTAGTCTTTCCTCTCTTTCATTTCAACTTCGGTACCTAATACCAGGGACAGGAATTCCGAGTAGGTCGGTTTTTCTTCCTGTGCATGATGCAGAATGCTGTCCATGCGGTTTGCAATGTTATAAAGCCGCAGACGTCTGGCGTGTTCTTTCAATTTTTCACTTTGTATCATTCAAAAAACTTGTTATATTGGTTTATATCTGTTTTTTCAGGATGACAGTCCGCTGTTTCCGGAATGGATGTCGGAGCTTGGATAGTCATCCCGTCCATATTGTCCTTGCTTCTGTGGATTGAGCCGGATATTTCCTGCACGGAAAGGCTGTTGTATATGTTCTTTTCCAGACAGGTCCGCAGGGCTGCTATCACTGTTTCTTTGCCGTATTCGGATATCACATGAAGCAGCAGTTTCATATTGTCCCTGTAATAGCGCGGCTTTTCCCTTTCCAGATTCCGGAGCCACAGAATAACGGTGGGGTCATCTTCCGTCCGCTTTCGGATCCGGACCTGCAAGTCATTCACACTCCATGTCTTGTCCTTATGATGTCTTTTGTCACATACATTTTTCCCTTTTCCGGGACACAACTCATGCCTGCATATGAGTTTGCCGCTCTCTTTGTCGTACAGTTCGATATATCCGTTATTCTCAAGAAGCCACACAACGGTGTTCCGGTTTCTATAGGTGCTGGAGGGTACACTGTAGTAGTTGGTCCGGTACCGTACCGTATTGTCCTTGCGGACATGATACTCTTTCGGCTCGTCTTTGGGGGGGGCACCGGTTCTCCATAGTATGGCAACAGATATTTCCGTTCAATCTCAAATTCCTCAGCCGGAACTAGGCGTGTGGTTCCATGTATCTTGCCGTTTCCTGTTTTTTCCAACCATTGCAGGACCTCGGTGTTAAGGACTTCCAGACTGTTAAATGTCCGTCCGGCAAGAAAGTTACGCTTGACATATTTGACCACATTTTCCACTTTTCCCTTGCTTTCCGGGTCAGCAGGACGGCAGAATACGGGCTGGAAATGCTGCTCGTTGACAAAGGCACGGAACGTTCTTGTCAATATGAGGTCACCCAGGTTTTCTCTGACCAGCAGGACTTTGTCCTGGTCATAGATTATCCTTCTCGGCTTCCCTCCGAAATATGCGAAAGCCAGTTCATGGGCATATACGGCTAGGGCTGATGTGAAAGGCGTACAGGAAAAATACACGAACTTCTGTTTGGAACGGCTCATCACCATGACAAAAAAATAAACTTTGACAAAGTCGTCCCTGTATGTGGGCATGCGGCTTTCTCCGAAATCCATCTGGGCATATTCCCCGTAAGGGGTATCCGGCATTTTCTCATAAACACGTTTGGAAAGGCCCTCCTTGTTCAGATTATACTTACGACGTACAGTTTCCACAAAATTGTATACGGTTTTCCCGAAGACAACAGGAAGATCAGGATACTGTTCCTTCATCCAGTCATGAATCTGGGAGGCGGACAGGAACCTGTACCGGGAAAGAACGTCACAGACATAACTTTCGTATTTGTCAAGTATGCGGGGATATCGCCTGCGATGCTGCAATTTTGCAGTCAATGTGTCCTCATCCATTTTCAAGTACCGGCGCACCGTACTTCTATGCAGACCAAGCTGGAACGCAATCTGACTTTTGTTAAATCCTTTTAAATATAATTCTCTTATTTTGTACCACATGATGACTCTGTTGTTTGATTGGTGTCTGTATGCGTCCTTAGTTCTGTTCATATCATTTATATTATTGAAACGCAAATATAGACATTTTTAGGAGGCATGATGGCATATTTCCTTTTTCTAAAAGGACATGGGGCAAAGATACGGATTACAACTCCATACCTGTCCGTATTAATATTTTAATTTTAAAATTGTTTGATATTTTAAAATTAAAATATTCTGATATTAAAATGTTTTTAAATTGAACCGTCAGCATTCTTTTGAAAAAAAGAATATCCATTGATTTTCCACATAAGATCAAGTGTGGGTTACAGAATTAGGTGTCTGATATTTTTAATGATAATATAACATGTATGGGTAAATAAATATCATAAAACAACACCTGCATGACTTCATGTACAGGTATTTATGACTAACGTTTTAATATTTCAACATTTTGATATTTTAATGTTTTAATATTAAAACACTTTAATGTATTGACATTAAGTATTGGATGGATATATTGAATGGCTATTTTTTTTTAAAGTGACACGGCAATTTAGAATGTATACCTATCGGATTCGTGGAAAAAGAGGACCATTCAAAATAATCCTGCCCGCTTCTTTTTGTTCCTTCTTGACGCTACCAGGCATGTCCGGTTCTCCGCCATCATTTTCAGATTACCAATATTTTTATTCGTTCATGGACAGGAATGTTCATGCGCATTTCTATCGGCAATCTGATCATTACTGGCGGTATCCGCTTAATGAAAGAATACTGTCAGGTATTGTTCATTTTCTTTTTTTCGGGAAGATTATGCAGAAACAGGTGTTGTACTTTTCTTGATTTTCAGAATCGGTTTGATAAAGTCTGCCGTATTGTCTTCCGGTTTGTCCACCGGCCACTTGCCGATAGCTTCCGAAGGAATCTCTTACAAAATGGCAATGCCAGTGCCTTTCCGGATTTCTCCGTGTCTTTCAAGACCTGAAATCCGGTGCACATCCGTATCTGCCATATAACCTTGCAGTTTGTTCCTGTATAGACATAATATATATCCGTTTTTCTGTCACATATTTTTTATATTCATTTCATTTCGCATGGTCTTTTCTCTTTTCTTGGGAAAGGGCTCTGCCCGAGAAATTCCATTTTTTTCCTTAAAAAATAATAAAGAAGAGCAAGCAGGGGTAAGCGTCTTCGCGATTCTATCTTGTCGCCCTTTTTTCATTCTTATATTTTTGCTATGTATAAAAATGAAGCATTATGGATTTAGCAGCAAATCGATTTGGAAAAACTTGGAAACATTTCCTTGAAGTATTGAAAGTAGACTACAATTGTTCTTTAGCCGATGTTTGCCGCGATCAGCATACCACTTTTGGTGGTATGAGTTCCTGGATGTCCAGACGGGGCTATAGCGTTAAACAAGCCAAGGCAGATGTAGTCCGTGATTATTATGGCGGCGTTGCCCCCTCCCAACCGACAACTTCCTTTCCTTCATTCACTCAAATAGCACCCGCCATGTTGTCGGAAGAAGAGTTTAGTCTTGCCGGGATCACAATCACCTTTAACAGTGGAACCACCATTTCGTTCAAACGGGCCACACCCAGTGGTGTTATTAAAATGTTGCGCGATTACGAAAGAAAGGAGGGAGATCCATGTATTCTCTAACATCAGCCAATCGCTACTATCTGTACCAGGGCTTTGTTCGTATGAACCTTGGCATTGACGGTTTATTCAAAATTATACGATCGGAAATGAAGGACTTGTCTCCCGTTTCCGGAGATATCTTTTTATTCTTTGGTAAAAACCGACAAAGTGTAAAAATACTGCGTTGGGATGGCGATGGCTTTCTTCTGTACTACAAGCGCCTCGAAGGTGGAAGTTTTGAGTTACCGACATTTAACCCCAACACAGGTAATTACGAGATTTCTTATCAGGTTTTGTCTTTTATCTTAAATGGAGTTCATTAAAGTCTGCACGGTTGAGAAAACGTTTTACGATCTAATACAACATTCTGATTATTAGTTGTTTGTTCTAAAGATATCATCCGGTTTATTTGGCTAATTTGTTGATTTTTTATATCTTTATGCCATGAAAAAGGATGAGATCATAGAGTTATTGAAGGAACAAATCAAGGGATTACGAGATGACAACAACAGACTCTTGGACCAAATAGATGCTTTGATAAAGGAGGTTTCTTCCCTTAAAGAGGCACTCCTTCAAAAAGGCGAATCTCTTAGCAAGCAACAGCGCCTTACTAAGGGACTCGCCAAACTTGTATCCAACACATCCGAACAGCAACAGGCTCCCCAATCTGCCATATCCGAAGAAGAGCGGCAGAAGATAGAAGCGGAAAAAGCAGATAAGCGTAAAGCAAGAAAGAACAATGGGGCCAAACGTGATATGCATTATGAGATGGAGGAAGAAGAACATGTCGTTTATCCCGATGATCCCGATTTTGACATCAATAAGGCCCGGTTGTTTACCACTGTTCCCAGGATATGCGTCCGCTATGAATGTATACCCATGCGCTTCATCAAGCATGTCTACAAGATACACACCTATAGGCAAGAAGGTCGCCTGTTTGAGGGAAAAACACCGGCTTCGGCCTTCTTGAATTCCAGCTATGACGGTTCATTTATTGCCGGATTGATGGAATTACGTTATATACAATCGCTACCTGTTGAAAGAATCATCAACTACTTCGAGGGTTATGGTTTTACGCTGAAGAAACCTACGGCTCATAAGTTGATAGAAAAAGCCTCAAGCCTCTTCGAAAATCTTTATAAGTGCATCCGGCAGACAGCTTTGAGTGATCCTTATAAGGCAGCCGATGAAACCTATTACAAAATACTCGTCCCGGAAAAGAACAGTAAGGGAAAAGGAGTCCGCAAGGGATACCTCTGGGTGGTTGTGGGTATAAACACCGGGATGATATATCTGCTCTACGATGACGATTCCCGCTCTGAAAGAGTTATTCTTAACGAATTAGGCAGTTGCAAGGGCATCATAAAAGTGACGGCTACTCACCTTACCGGAAACTCGAAAGCGATGCTTATCCCCATATCACACGCATCCCGTGCCTGCAACATATAAAACGGAAATTTATAGATAGCGGTGAGAACGACCCGGATGTAAAAAGAAGCGTGGAACTGATAAACAAACTTTATCAAAACGAGCATAAGCATAAAGTCGGGGTGGACGGATGGACGGCGGAACAGCATCTTGCACACCGCAAAAAGTATGCTCTGGACATACTCGGGGAAATAAAAGATGTGCTTGATGAAATAGAAGAACGGGGGGACTTGTTACCCAAGAGCGAACTAAGGGAAGCCATTACCTATCTTCGCAATGAGTGGAATGCCGTAGTGGACATCTTCAACTATGGTGACACTTTCCTGGACAACAATATAGTTGAACGGATGAACTGGTACATATTCCTGTCAAGAAAAAACTCATTGTTCTTCGGCAGCCATAAGGGTGCCGAACGGGGCGCCATACTCTACACGATAGCACTCACTTGCAGGATGCATAAAGTAAATCTGTTTAAGTATCTCACGGATGTGATAAACAGAACCGCAGAATGGCAACCGAACACGCCACTGGAAAAATATAGGGAACTCCTGCCTGACAAATGAGAAAAGGAGAATAGCTAAACAAGGCTTATTAAACTTTTTATTCTACCACACTATATAGAACCGCGGAGACGCTTACATAGTGATTGACAAGGTATGGGATTACATCAACCAGCCTGCCAGCAATTCGCTTCTGCATTACAATGACGGCTCTTATATATTCGATATACCATCTTTCAACAAGGGGGCAATCAGAGAGGCGATATTGAATGCTTGTTGCCACCGCTTAATGTTGATTCAGAGCGATGTTGTCATCAAGCAATATCCCGATAGTATAACCATTACCAATGCTGGTGGTTTTCCGTCCGGAGTGGATATGAACAACATTTTGACAGTGAACAGCGTTCCGCGCAGTAAACTGATGAGCGAGATATTGCAGAAGACAGGATTGGTGGAGCGTTCCGGTCAGGGAGTGGATAAACTGTATTACTGTGACGTGCTAAGTTGTGTATGTGATTGTTTTACTGACTATTACAAAAAAAAGTAATAATCTGATTGAACCTGCTGTTTCGTCAGCAGTAGCCTACGGCAGGTGCATAACCAGTAATGGTCTTGTACTAAGCTGCTCGGACAATGAAGCCCTTCCGAAAGGAGAAGTTTGAACCGTGAGGGGAAAGCAACTGCTATTAGTGTCATATAGTAGGGGAGCTAGGCTGGATGGTATGAATAACAAATGTGAACTGTTGCTTAAACATCGTGATTGTAGAAAAGCCAAAGACTACTGACAGGCTTTACCAAAAGGTATGCAGTCGGTTAATCCTTTGCCGAGCAACTGAATGTCTTTGAATTGCTGGCTTTGTACAAAATGGCAATGAGGGATTGCGAGGGGCTTGATGAAAAGATTTTATGAAAATTGTCGGAAGAAAACCTTATCGGTTACGAAAACTGCTCTCATCGCTTGTCCGAGGAGTATCGGAATGAGTCTGCTGAAAGATTGAAAGGAATGAATATGAATTACCTCAAGTTGGTTTCAGGCTGTTTTCATAAAAATGGTTATATAAATCGTTCTTTTCTCAAAAAGGTATTTCAAGACATGTTGTCCGAAAAATAAATTAGAGGCTTGATTTCAAAGATGAAAAATGCAGGGATTATACAGAAAGATGGTGCGGGCAAATATACCCGTTATGTAAAAGCACCGGATTTTCCATCGTTTGTCTAGGGCCGCAAGAATCAATTTTAGGGCCGTAAGATTTCAACTGTCTGTTTATTAGCTTATTTGATTAGGGCCGCAAAAGTCGATTTTACGTCCACAAAGATTTCCGACAATAGACTGAAAAATATGAAAAATCCTTGTAATAATTTGGTGGTTATCGCAGGGATTTGATTTTTTAGCACTCCTAATCAAAAGATTTAGATAAGCGGAGCCTTATGATCTACTTTCCATACAATGAGGAAATGTGTAGTTATACTGATACATGGATGGGTGAACTATATGAAAACGAGTATCCATTGGTTTCTAAAGGGTATGGTCAGGAATGATCAATTTGAAAACTCATAAACTTCTGAATTCGAAGCCCGAATATGGCAGTTTGTATTTGCAAGCCAAGGTATGTGATAGTGGGACCTATTTCTTACTTGACAAAGACAAAAAGACAATATGTAAAATTGCAGATTATGTTCCTAACAGTTTAATTCCAGAGGTAGATGGTTGTGGCGATTATATTCGTCTTAGAATCAATGAGGATGACATGATAAATTGGTTTGAAGAACCGGATTTTTTTGACTTTATGGAAGACTCTGAGGTTGTTGAGAAAATCGATGTGCACATTAAAGAAGAAATCTATACTGTATACCAAAGTCGAGTTCACTTATAACCAGCTTATGGCAAAATTGTTTCGATTGCCTAAATTCATACAGATGGAAATAGGAAAGGCGTTGATAGCAAATGCTTCGGAAGAATTTGAAAAGGAAGAGTAAGAACATCCTTCTTGAGTTACATAGTTTATAGTAATGAACCCTGCTAAATTATATCTTCACTGATATAATATCTATATTCATATAGACTCAGTTTCTTGTTTTGTTATGCGTTATGTGGAGTTTATTTACTAATTTTGCACTGATTTTGAAATAACATAAAACTAACAATGCAGAGAATTTGGATGGGCATACTATCAATCACCACAATTTAGGGTAATAAATGCTCGGAATGTGTGTTGAATGTTCATGTCTCCGGTATTGAATCTCGTATTGTAAATACTTTCCAGCGAACATAATAAAGTACATTTTACTATACTTTGATCTAGAATAGAGACTGAATGGCTGGAGAGTCTTTAGCAAACTTTTCAACTATTTTGTTTTATACCCATTTATGGCAGTTACTTTTGTGATACTTCTCTGTCATTTCCGTTTGATGGGTGATTGATAACTTGATTATTAACGTGCAGTGATGCACATAAATTGAGAAGAAATAAATTATAAATTTGATGGCAGCAAGGTGTTCTTTACATCTGATACCCACTTTTATCACGGAAATAGACACTGTCTGGAATTTTGTGTAAATGGAAACAGGATTCACTTGTAAGTTCTCTTATATCTGGATTCTGTTTTCAAATATAAGCATAAATTGGTTCATAATTTGAATCCCGTATTTTCCATTTACACAAAATATTCTATAGTGCCGAATTATACAATTTATTAGTGCTTCTCGTATAGCATCATGAGCAGGTGTTTCTTCTTGTTGTATACCATCTTTTATCATAATAGGATGTGGTAAAACCTGTATCAATCTATTATATACTTTTATATAGAAATGATAGAGGTTTGCTTCCCATAGATACGGTGTGTCCACCTTACATTAGAATCTCTGTGGTGATTAGCATCAGCAAACATACGTCTTATTTCTGCTTCTGTACATAGATAGTTATCTTCATGGTTTCTTCTGTAGGTATACTTACCTTTTCCTTGTTGTGATCCAAGATTTTTAAATGATTGATATTGCCTAAGGTTATAAAAAAATAATAGAATAGGTATTAGTTTGTGATATTTGTAGAAATGATGCAAATAGATTAATCTTATTTGTGGATATGGATATTTAGTTATATATTTGTGGAAAAACAAATTGTATGATAGCAGAAATTAGATTTAAGAACATGTTCTCATTTAGAAACGAGGCTATATTAAGTTTTGAAGCTGATAGAAGTAAGGATATGGAATCATATCATGTTGTTGAATTGGGTGGGGGTGTGAGACTATTGAAAGTGGCTGTTATTTATGGAGCAAATGCTTCGGGTAAGAGTAATATTATTAAGGTTTGTGATTTTATCAAGTCATTCATTACTTATACTCCACTTAATAAGGCAGAACAAATTCAAGTAGTCCCGTTTCTCCTGAATAAAACAAGTTCAAAGCAGTTATCTGAATATTCGATTTCGTTCTATTTGAAGAATGAGGAGAAAGCTGTTTGTTATGTCTATTCAGTAGCTTTAGATAGATGGCACGTAGCAAAGGAAAGTTTAATTTATTATCCAAGTCAACAGCCTGCTACTATATTTGAAAGAAATACTGAGAATAACGTATCTGTTATTAAATTTGGACAGAAAATCAAGATGTCGCAAGCTGTCAAAGAGGAAATAACATTGAAGTGTTTGCATAATATGTCAGTTTTTGCTGCCTATATGCAGGTGAATACACATATTGTAGAACTAGAGACGGTTCTTCAGTATCTAACCAATCAGGTTATGCCGGCTATTGTACCTGCATCATCTTTAAGTCGTTATGCCGAAGAATCAATCAAGAATGAGTCAGCAAAAGATTATATTTTGAGATATCTGCAGGAAGCAGATTTTAATATTTCAAATATTACTTCCAAAGAACAGGAAACGCATAAGGGGCCGATTAATTATACTATGTATCAGCATAAAGTTTCATCTGATTATGATAACAATGATTATTATGAGTTTCCGGAACTGTTTGAATCGGACGGTACTATTCGTACATTTGGCTTGGCTGCTCAAGTACAAAAGATTCTTGAAAGAGATGCTTTTCTCGCAGTTGACGAGATTGAATCTTCTCTTCATCCGAAATTGATAGAATACATCATTGAACGTTTTCTAAAAGAATCAGAACAGGCACAGTTGTTGCTCACTACGCATTATGATGGACTGTTAGGAGAGGAAGATTTGCTTAGAAAAGATAATGTTTGGTTTACTGAAAAGAATCTGGATGGTTCAAGTGTACTGTATCCTCTGACAGATTTCAAGGGATTGAATAGGATCAGTTCTCTCCAAAAGGCATATAAGTTCGGTAAATTCGGTGCAGTTCCTAATCTATAATCGTGTATTTTTATGAGAAAAGCAAGAAAAAATACAGTGACCAGACAGGTTATTCATATCGTCGGTGAGGGTTTGACTGAATTATTCTATTTCAGTCATTTGAAAAAAATACTTGGTTATAGATACTCTATTTCTCCTCGTTTATTTGAAAACAATAGTATTGAGAAAATAGAAAAGAAAATAAAGGAACTTCTGGATGAAGATGTCTTTGTAATATGTGTTTTTGATGCTGATGTTAGCAGGCGTTCTGATGCAGAGAATAAAAAAATGGTATCGTTCAAAAAGAAATATGAAAATAATGCTAATGTGATTCTTTGTGATAGCTTACAGTCAATAGAATATTGGTTTTTACTACATTTTGAAGATACATGTCGACATTTCCAAGATTCAGCAGCAACAGAAAGAGCATTAAAGCAATATCTGCCAACATATGATAAAACTCGGAAATACCTTGAGAAGGATAAATGGGTTAAAGAAATGCTTGTAGGCTCAAAAATGGATAAAGCATGTGAATTGGCCGAAAAATATAAAGGTAGAGATTCTTATAGCGAGATTTATAAGGCGATTAAAAAAGTTAGTGAATCGTTGCAATAAATATGAATTGATGAAAAAAGATTTATATGTTGTTTTGGGAATCATAATTAGTGGAATTGCTATCGCATTTATCATTAATACGATGTTGACATATGGTAATGTTATTAAAACAAGCCTTTCGAATGATTCTTGGTTAAATTTTTGGGGAAGTTATAGTAGTGGAATTTTTGCTGTTGTAGTAGGTTATCTTGCTATTATTTATAGTAATAGAAATAGTGAGAAAGCTATTCTACAACAAGAAAAACTGTTAATTCGTCAACAAAATATTAAAAAGTTGGATGATTATAATAACTGTCTAAAAAATAATTTGGCTTTACTTAATATAGTAGATGTTATGGGAATTACTGTTGGTCTTGACCATCAGAATATATCATTATCTAAATCAGAAATATGTCAAATTAAAGGTCGAATCTATGCAACAGATTTGCAGTATAGATATGTGTTTGAAGTTGATGTACAACGCCAGAAAACAAATTTAGAAAAGACTTATGAAGAATGCTGGATTAAAGCACGTATTGGACTATCGGATTTATTGGATCAAGAACTCTCTTTTATAGAACGTGTTAATCAAAACAGATATGATATTCAAATAAAAGAGAATAATATGCATCGAAAAAATATCTTATTGGAATTAAGTAAACAAGCGGTAGATATAGAAAAGAGAAAGTTATTTCTGCAAGAGATTAAGGATGTTAACATGGAACTGGAACGATTAGATAAAAAAATTATTTCATACTATGATGATGTTGATAAGATGACCACTTCGATTAAAGATTTTTCGCTTGAATTAAATAGTACTATAAAGGCCTTATTTGATATTTCTTTATTGCTTATTAAAGAGAAAGAGGCTCAATTTAAATTAGAAAAATAAGGGTTTGGTATATATGTTTTAAGTTTTAGGATCACTAGTGTCCCATTAAAATTGGTCCGAATTAAAATTTAAATGAACTTGGCCTATTTGGTCCGAATCGTTCTTTGTCATTTTGAAATTTAGTTTTATCAAAGAGGTCTCTCAGATGAGTTTTATCTGTCAATGAGATATTCAATATTTGTAGTACTTCGTATGTACTTTACTAGTCTACATACTAAATAAGGCACGCTATATTTATATTTCTGCAATCCTATATGATAAGAACCGGTAAGTTTGACTTTTGTACGATATCGGAAGTGGTAAGGTTTATGAAGAAGTTTTCCTAATGCTGGCGTTTCCTCCTAATCAAATATGTCTATACAGATTTTTCGGTAGTTGAGGAAGGCTTGCTGTTAAACACATAATAAATAAAGCTTGTAAATAGAGAAGGCTGAAGAATGAAGTCATAGAATTTAGCGCATGATCTTTTCTTTTTATCACTGAACTTTTCGTTTTTCAGTAATATTTTGTAATTTTGCCACACAATTGAGAAACATATAAAATATGGTAACTATATATTGCCTTAAAGTGTGAATCCTTGTTAAGCGGTAGGATATAGAAAATATAAACCTTCTATAAATCGTATAATCGTGTATAGAGGATTTTGCTGTAGGATAGTATATAGTCACCTAATATTTTGCCCTAAATAATATGTAATGCATAGTCATGGATAAGGACATAAATCGCATCAAAGGAATGTTGGCAGAGAAGAAGCGCACAAACAAGTGGCTTGTAGAACAATTACCTTAGATCCTGCTACAGTATTAAAATGGTGCACGAATGCAGCATAATCCAGCCTCGAGACTCTATTTCAGATAGCAAAGGTGCTAGAAGTAGGGGAAGAGGAGGTGCTCGTTTATCCTTCAAAGATGTGACAATAACATATAAGAAATATACTGATGGATATGCAAGTAGAAGAAATAACACAAATATTACGAGAGTCACCAAGCGTACGACTCATCAAATCAAGAAGTGTGGATTTCTTCTTGTCTTTTGTCATTGAGGCGTTTGAGGGACAGTCGGCTATAATGCAGGAACGCTTGCACATGCTACTGGAGAACCGACTGGATGAGCAGGAAAATGCGTTGGTGGAGGATAATCTTGAAATGACAAGACTAGGGGAGTCGAACGAACAGAAAGCAAAACGACTCATCAAAGACTGGACAGACAAGGGATTCTTGACCAACTATCAGAACGAAGAGGGAGAGGTGATATACGAGATTTCGTCGCACACAAGCAAACTGATGGATTGGGTGGTGAGCTTGAAAAAAGAGGATTACATCGGTACGGAATCGAAGTTCAAGACGCTGTTTGCCCAACTGAAGGAATTGGTGGAATACTCGAACGAGGACCGCGAGAAGCGACTGGAACTGCTCCGAGCCAAAAAAATGGAGATAGAGCATCAGATTCAGCGACTGGAGATGGGCGAAGAGGTCGAGGTGTATGAGGACTACCAGATAGAACCACGATACAATAGCTTGAATAAACTGGCTAAGGAGCTGCTTAGCGATTTCAAGGAGGTGGATGACAACTTCAAGGGGATTATCAAAGAGATATATGAGCGCCAGACAGACAATGCGGAGAAGAAAGTATTGCTGAACTACATCTTTGATGCGTATGGCGAACTGAAACAATCGCAACAAGGCAAGAGTTTCTATGCATTCTGGGAATTCCTGCTCTCGGCCGATCTGCAGAAAGAATGGGACGAGTTGACTGGTGCACTCTATGAAACACTGGAGAATAGAGGCATTGATGCGCATGACATGTTTCTCAGGGAAATGAAAAAGCATCTGTTTGACGCAGGCGAGAAGGTGGCGAAAACCAACGATCGCATGAGCGAGAAACTGAGTCGCATCATTCGCCAGAACGGACAGATGAATGCAGAGGTGACAAAGCAGGTGATTAATGATATAAAGAAACTGCTCATCGAAGCCACCAAACAGAAAGAGAAACCAGAAGCTTCGCTTGAATATGAAACTATCGATATCAATCTGCCAGTCGAGCGCCCTCTGACTCTGGCTCCTATAAAAGAGACTGTGTATAAGGATAAGCCTGATATGGCTGAACTGAGTCTGGACGACTTGGAGCGCATAGGCAAACTCTACAATCCGTATCACATCGATCGTTTGGTGCTGAGAGACCGCATTAACAAGGTGCTGTACGACAGACAGCAGACGACACTAGCAGAGGTGATAGAACGGAACGAGGGTGTGGAGAAAGGTCTGTCGGAAGTGTTTGGATACATTGGCGTGCTGAAGGAATATAAGACTGTGGTAAACGAAGAGCGCCAGCAATATATTGTTTTTGCAGAAAACAAAACGATATCAATTCCCGAAATCATAATAACACGATGAACGCAACAAATATACAACCATACAGCAGGGCTGTGGTGAAACTTCTGAAAGGCATCGTAGAGAAAGACGATGTAGTGTGGAATGATGTACTCGACTACCAGAGCGAGATACTGGACTATATCAGCGTGATGGGGCTGGAACTCATCGTGAAAAAGGATGAGGGTTTTGCCTTTGTCAAGCAACTGAAATTGGACGATGACAAAACGTTGAACATGACGTCGAGAAGGTTGTATGGTTTTGAGGTGTCGGTGATACTCATCGTGTTGAGGCAGATACTCGAAGACTTCGACAGCAATCCAACAGAGTCGCAGGCTTCGTATAAGTATGTAACCGCCACTGAAATAAAGGAAGAGGCGGAACTGTTCCTGCCCACCACCTTCAATCGTGCCAAGTTTGAGAAAGACCTTGACCGCTATATCGACAGCATCGTCAGCTTTGGTTTCCTTGTGGAAGCAAAGCATGCTGAGGGCGAGAAACGCTATAAAATACATCGCATCATCAAGGAGAAGGTGACACTGGACGATCTATTGGAATTCAAAAACAAACTGAACGACTATGATGCAGCAGATGAATCTCTTTAATACCAGTCCGGAAGTGGCAGGCTTCAAGCTTGACTATTTGGAAGTGTGGAACTGGGGTACATTCGACCAAAAGGTGTACTGCATGAATACGCAGGGCAATAACTCGCTGCTGACCGGTGCCAATGCATCGGGCAAGAGTACGCTGGTAGATGCTCTGCTCACGCTGCTAGTGCCACTGAAGCGCCAACGATTCTACAACCAATCATCGGGTGTGGAGAAGAAGGGCAACCGTACAGAGGAGTCGTACTTCTTTGGCAACTATGGCAATCAGCAGCAGGAGGGTGCAGCGAGCACTACCACGCTTAGATTGCGAGACAAAGGGGCACGTTCGGTACTTCTTGCATCGTTCTGCAATGTGGACAAACGTGTGGTGACGCTGTTTCAGGTGCGCTACTACACTGGCGAGGAACTGAAGGTGTTGTTTGGTATAGCTCGCGAACCGCTGACTATAAAGCGCGACTTTTCGGAGTTTGACCTGCATGGCGACTGGCGCAAGCGACTGACGAAGAAATACAATACGAATGACACAAGACGCAAGATAGAGTTTTTTGACGGCCCGGTTGCGTATGGCGAGAAGATGATAGCCCTCTTCGGAATGCGTTCGGACAAGGCGCTTACACTCTTCAATCAAATAGTGGGCGTGAAAGTGTTGGACGATCTAGACAGTTTCATCCGTACGAATATGCTCGAGGAAGTGTCGGCTGAGGAAAAGTACCAGGAACTAAAGGACAACTTCCAAAATCTGATGGAGGCGAAAACCAATATCGATAAGGTGAAGGAGCAGATTGCCCAACTGGAACCTATCAATACATTGGCAAAGGAACTGATGGCGATAGACACGCGCATAGCTGAATTGGAGCAAGAGAAGAGTGTGGTGGCCTATTGGTTTGCTGCGCGAACGGTGGATTTGTGCAACGAGGAGTTGGCGCGCTGCAAGAGCAACTTGAGAAAACTGGAAGATGAGTTGAAGGCGTTAAAGGTGAAGAAGAGTGAGCTGGAACAAGAGCAGACGCGCTTGTCGGTGGCTATTGAGAAGGACGAGGTGGGTCAGCAGATACGTGAGATTGAGAAGGAAATCAATCAGAAGGTGAAGATGCGTGATAACCGCAAGGCCAAAGCCGAAGAATACGATAAGCTAGCAAAGACGGTGGAGCTGACACAAAGTCCTGATGCAGAGGTATTCGATGCCAATCGTGCGACCGCCAAACACGAGAAAGATGCTCTGCAGGTAAAGATTGACAGGCAACTCATGGAAGAGAAGCGTCAGGCACAAAACCGTCAGGATGAAATCAACTGCACGATATCAGAGCGAGTGGATACTATACGCTATCTGCAGCAGCATAAGAACAATATCTCTGGTCGTGTGGCTGAGATTCGTGATGAGATACTGGAGGCTGTTGGTGCAACCGCCGAAGAGATTCCATTCATCGGTGAACTGATACGTGTGAAGGATATTGAGTGCGATTGGGAGTATGCCATCGAGCGTATTCTGCACAATTTTGCCTTGAGATTGGTGGTGCCAGAGAAGTATTACAAGCAGGTGAATGAGTATGTGAATGGTCATAATCTGCGAGGACGCATCGTGTATCAGCGATACGAGGGCACAGAGCCTCTTCGTGAGTTTGAGGATAGGACATTGAAGGTGGATTCGTTGCTCCGTAAGGTTGAATACAAGTCAAAGTGCTTGTATTTGGATTGGCTTGAGGATAGGTTATTTGCTGAGTTCAACTATAGTTGTGTTGATTCGCTTGCGGACTTTAACTATCTGCAAGAGAAAGCAGTAACGAAAGAGGGACTGATAAAAGCGAGAGGTGGTAAGCATGAGAAAGACGACCGACCAGAGACACGAGGCAAGGAACACTATGTGTTGGGCTGGGACAATAAGGAGAAGATTGCCATGCTGCAGGCGGAAGTACGCCAGTTGCAGCAGGATGAAAAGGAGGTGGCAACCAAAGTCCGTCGTATAGAGGCAGATACAAAGAATGCTCAGGAGAAGCGAGAAACCTACTCGAAGCTGTTTGATAAATACGATAAATTTGATGATATCGACTGGTGGTCGTGTGCACTCGTCATTCAGCAAAAGGAAGAACAGAAGCGACAACTGGAGGAGACCAATGATAAGGTGAAGATGTTGCAGGGGCAATTGGAGAGGGTGAGAAAGGAACTTGGTGCACTTGAGGAGAAGTTTAATGAAGCTATCGGTAACAAAGCATTATTGGAAAATCGTGAGAATATACTCAAGAAACAGAGCAATGATTGTGCTTTGGCTTTGGCTCAAATAGGCGTTGTTGATACCGATGCTTTTGAGTCGCAACACACAGATTTACTGAATGTGGCATTGGTGGGTTTGGACAAAATGCGTGACACGTTACAGAGTGACATCAATTCCGCTTTGCGGAAACAACGTGAGACGAAGGGTAGCAAGAGTGGCGATTTGAAGAACCTGATTTATCGCTTCAAGAATCCCACTGAGGAAATTACCGCGAAGTATCGCGATTGGCGTTCGGACGTGAACCGTTTGCCCGAAGCCGTGGAGTTTGTGGGCGAATATCAGACCTATTACCAACGATTGCTGGACGAAGATCTGCCTGGGTTTGAATCGCGCTTCAACAAGTATTTACAGGAGAATATCATCAACAAGGTCAGTGCATTCAATATGTTCTTCCAGAACTGGCGCCAGTCTATCACCAAGACCATCGACCAATTGAATTCGTATCTTGTGGGCATCGATTTCAAGGATGCTCCAAAGACGTATATCCAGTTGGTCGCAGCCAAACGATTGAACGTGGATTTGAAGGAGTTCCAAGACCTTCTGAGCAGTGCAATCCCGAACATCCATGAGATGAATTCGACAATCGATGGCAGCAGGATTCATTTTGAACAGCATATCGAACCGCTGATGTCTCGTTTACAAGACGAATCATGGCGAAAGTTGGTGATGGATGTGCGTGGATGGTACACATATAAGGCGGAGGAGTTTTATCAAGACGATGATCAGAAGCGTAACACCTACGAGGCTATGGGACAGCTGTCAGGTGGCGAGAAGGCGCAATTGACATATACCATCCTGGGGTCAGCTATCGCTTATCAGTTTGGCTTGACTAAGAACGGACTCGACTCTTCGTTCCGCTTCATTGCCATAGATGAGGCTTTTCGCGCACAGGACGAGGACAAGGCTCGCTATCTGATTTCGCTCTGCAAACAGCTCCACCTGCAGTTGCTCGTGGTGACTCCGAGTGACAACATCCACATCGTGGAGAACGATATTTCGTATGTGCATTATGTGGAGCGCAAGGGTGACCGTTCTGTACTCTATAATATGCCTATCAGTGAGTTTAAGGCAGAACGTGAAAGGAGTATGGAGGTATGATAACGGCAGCAGAAATACGTAAGAAGACAGAACGCAAGTATGTGGATTATTTGCGTTCAGTGGTCGCTGGCTCTGAGTTTGAACCAATTGTGATTCCTTGCGATAAGAAAGCGAGCGCATCGATGGATGAGTATCAGCACGAACTGACGGACATCCGTTCGCAATCGAAAGAGGTGAAGGGCTTTGGTTACACGATTGAGTGGAAAACAGTGAAAACGAAAGCATTGGGCGAACAGGATCTGCCTGAGCGTGTGTTGTTCAGGAGTGCATCGGACGTTGAGCGCTTCTTGCTGAAGGGTGGTGAAGTGTCACAGTTTCGCAAGGATGTGGCGATGTTGTTTAATGAGTTTCCGCAGCTTCGTCCATGGGTGGAACGCTATCCACTTAAGGTGATCGAGAATGCTTCCTCTTGGCCTGATTTGTTGAAAGTTTTGCGCTATTTTGTGGCGAATCCTTGTCCTGAGTTGTACATTCGTGAATTGCCTATTGAGGTGCACACCAAGTTCATTGAGCGCAATAAGGGAGTGCTTCGTGAGTTGCTGGATATTGTCATTGTAGAGCATGTCTGTTCGGATGAGAAGGAGTTCGAAAAGCGCTTTGGATTGCGATACGATGAGCCATGGGTGCGCATTCGTGTGTTGGAAGCATCGATTGCGAGTGAATACTTTTCTGGTGTAGACGATCTGACGATGCCTCAGAGTCAGTTCTGTGCGTTATCGTTGCCTGTGCAGAAGGTGTTTGTGGTGGAGAATAAAGTCAACTTCCTGACTTTTCCCAAGTTGGCAGGAAGTCTGCTGATTTGGGGGCATGGATTCACCGTTGGCATCCTCAAGTCTGTTCCATTCATGCGGCACGCTTCCCTATACTATTGGGGCGACATTGATGTACAGGGCTTCGAAATTCTCTCGCAGTTCCGCAGTTATTTTCCCCAGACGCAAAGCCTTCTGATGGATCGCGCTACCTTTGACACCTATTTTGAAGGCGACAAAGGCACTCCAAGCAATGTATCAAAGCCTCTCCATCTTACCCCTGCGGAAGCCACACTGTATAATCATATCAAGTCTCACAACCTACGTTTAGAGCAAGAGAAAATTCCGCAAAAATGTATTGAAAATATATTCAATAGTTCGTTAAAAATTAGCCAAGTCTAAGTGGTTCTGCGGTAAATAAAAGTAGTTCTTTGAAAATTTTGTCAATTAATGTCGTGTCTGCTTGAATGGCGAACACGCCGTTCAAGCATATTGGCATTGTGTGTTACCGACTTGCATGAAGAAACCGAATATTTGATTTTCATTCTTTTGCAAGTGCCCTTGGCGAGATTGATTGCAGTAAGCGAAACGTTGAAGTGAAAGGCCATCTTTCTGAACAAGTCTTGACTATTACAGCTTACCATTCAAAAGCTTAGTTACTTCCAAAATAGATGTACATAATATGTCAAACTTGCGTTTTTACAAGTCTTCTGAGTCGTTTAGAAGTAATCTTTTCTCATTTTTCTTTGATTTACCATATGTGGCATGATAGATATATGATTTCCATCATCTCGGTTAAACCTTACATCTTTTGTTCTTGTAGGTTCATGCCACTAAGTTGAGTTAAATTTTGATTGTCTTAAAACTTCAATCTGCCAGCATCTTTAATAACAGATAATATTCTTTCTTATGTCTTTCCATCCTCGCTAAGTCTTTGTCTGTATGGTGTAGAATGCGGGTAATATCCATATTGTACTGAAGGTCATTCAATTTGACTTTGATGGCCAAACGATGTCCGCGGAAACGCTCGATATATGTTTCACGATTGGTAGTTGTGCGGAAGTCCATTAGATCGAGAGCTTCTTCAATCTCGTCCCATTCTTGCTTTGTTAATTTGTGGTATTTTTCGTTCGGAAAGGATCCTACGATATCTTCAAATTCATAAATCCAGTCATGTTTTTCCTTGTTCTTCTCCCAGTCATCCAGTATCGCTTTCAGTTTTCTAATGATCTCTTTTACGGTATGACCTGTATCTTCAGCTACATTAAACAGAAATCCCACGGTTTTTTCTTTCCAGTCGAAACCGTTTCGTCCGACAGTCGATAAATGTTCTTCAAAGTAATCTTTACCTGCTTGATCTACCTGTCCTTTGTGCAATTCTTTGGCCAATCGTGCCGCTGCGTATGCTACATGTATCTTATATCCCATGATATCTTCATAGGCATCTTTTGTTTCTTTTGCAGCTTGAGGGTTAAACGTTCCCAAGTATTTGATATATTTCATATAAGTTCGTTCTCCCACACCTGATAGCCCTGACATAGTGTCAAGTAGCTGGTCTGCAATCCGATCCAATACATTAATATCTTGGATATTGTTGCGCATCGCTTCATTCAACCGTTTTCCCGCCTGTTTCGCCATTCGTTGTTCCAATGCGATGCTCTGCTTGCAGAATGCTATAAAATTTGAGTCAAGTTTCATTCTTTTACACGCTTCTTTTTAATTAATTCCTTTTGTTTTTAATTATATAGTTAATTATAACATATTGGGCAGAGTATCATTGTCTGCCAAATATGTTGCTAATAATTATGGGATTATATCCCGTTTTTGTCAATGTTTACTTTTTCTATTTCATCCCATTCTGCCAGAGAGATAATGTCATGGTATTGTTTCAATGATAAAACATTCTCCTCGCTATCCATACATTCGTATTCCCATGGAAGTTGATAAACGGTTCCTTCTTCATGATGGCCCATGTAGTCGTGAAATGTGTACGGAATCAATTTCACATGATCCTTCTCCTTGAGTATTCGTAAAAGTTTGGCAGCGTCGTGTATTTCCAAAGGAGCGCCAGACTTGTATAGTGCAGTGGCGACTTCTACCGCAACATCCACATACGCCGAGTAGCTGTTGGAAACAATGATTCTCCATCCGGGGCTGTCAAAATCCGATGCGAGTATATTCAACCGCAACAATCCCAGTTCCCCATAATGGTCCGAGGCGAATTTGTTGAAATCCGTCTCACTGTCGAGAGCGTATTTATCCTGCAAATCACAGAATTTAACCATGTTGTAATATGCGACATCCTGTAATTCCAATGGCACTCCATTCGGGAGGGTACGTATCTTTCGTGTAGTATCAAACCTTTCAAAATACCGGCCATAGGCTTCATGAGCGATCCGATAATATTTGCAATACGAACGTATCGTCATTGTATCTAACGGCCGCCCGAAATTCTTGCAGACGGAATCCTCCAGTGCTTTTATTGCCGTCGTCTCGTCTTCGACCTCAATTTTAAATCTCGGTTCTATTCTGTTGAACTCCTTTCTCGCAATTTTCCCGTCTCGCTGCTGGTAAGGAAGATGATTCGCTACATAATCATTGAACTCCTCCGGATCTTGTATGATAGTATCGATTAGCTTATGAAAATATAAGGTCAACTTTGCCAAGAAATCCCTTTGCCATTCATTGGGAAAATTGTTACCTACTCGGTTTATATATCGAGAATAATTCGCAATAGTAAAATACGAGTGTTTCCTATCCGTGAATTGTATGGTGCGATTTTCTCTGTACCTGGCGGAGCTGACATGATACCATACCGTTTCTCTGGGATTTGACAATTCCCAATCCCGGAGGTATTCTTCCGTGCTCTCATATTCTCCGTCTGCAATCGACGCTTCGCAATCTCCCCATTCTTCCTGAGTAGGGCGGGGCAATTCGATATAAAATCCTCTGTATTCATTGTCACCCATCTCTTCCAGTTGAGCAAATTGCTCCTGAAGTTTAACTAACATCTTCAATGTATCGTTATCAACCACGATTTCTGTATCGCGCCCGCTTCCGAGCTGTTCGAATATCGCAGCATTCAATCCGCATTCTTTTGCCAAGTCTATGAAAAGATGCCTGGTAAAGATTGTCTTCTTATGTCGTTCCATATCTCATTCGTTTTCAATCGTTAAAAATTTCCCCGGATCAAATCCATTGATTACATGCTCGTTTTCAAATGTATATCCCATCTGGTTGCAAATCACTTTTGTACTCCCGATTTCTGTGTCGATATTGGTATGCGAATGTCCGTAAATCCAAGCATTGATCCGGCTGTTAGCGATCAGGTCTCCGTATTCACTGGCAAAGGCACTGTTCAATACGGAACCTTGATGCTGAGGAGCAACAACCTGCAAAGTAGGCAGGTGGTGAGTCACGACCACTATGTGTTCTGCCGTACTTTCGGCAAGACTTTTTTTGATATGCCCTAAACAGAAGTCATGCATCTGATTATATGCTTCCGTTTGGAGCAGTTTCCCTTTGTACATGGTCTGACGGAAATCGTTAAGTCCTTTCCAAACGAAATATTCGTCTGCCGGTTCGATATGCGACCAAAGTGTGCTCATTATGAAATCGGTATCGTCTATTCTCAATACTTGATTTTGATAATAACCGACATTCTCTTTGAACATCCATCGCCATTGTAATTCCCGTTCCATCACATCGCAATAATTGTAATATTCATGGTTCCCGGGAACAATAAGAACCTGCCTATAGTTTTTAGATGCCCATTTCCAGAAATTCCCCAAAGGAGCCACTCTGTCTTTCAGATAGAAAATGTCTCCGGCCAATACGAGTATATCGCCCGTTACCGGAAATCTGTTTTGTTTTATGTACCTGCTGTTCTCCCTGAACTCAAAATGCAGATCGCTCATATATTGTATTCTCATATTACTTATTTTTATTTGCTTGTTCAACCTGTTTTTGGATTATCCTCTTTACCAGCTCAAATGAGACCGGAGTAAAGTCATTATTATCCACTCCCACATCATATTGCGTCGGAAAGAGCATATCCAGCCGTGAAGCGTCTTTTCCCGTATTATTCTTGCTCGTATGCACATGCCCGAACAGTTGCCACATATTCCTGTAAGCACCTCCATAGCAGAGGAACGGATAGTGGTTCAGGTAGATTTTCTGCTTGTCGACCTCTATGTGCATTTGCATGCTTGTCAATTCAAACCTGCTGGCGTACCCTTGCCTGATATTTTTTAGATCATGATTACCGAGAATGAGATAGATTTTTCCATTCAGTCTGTTAAGAATCTTGGTCCATTCATGGGATCCTCCCAGGCAAAAATCCCCCAAATGAAACACGATATCATCTTGACCAACTACCCGGTTCCAATTTTCGATCAGTGTTTCATTCATATCTTCTACATTTTTGAATGGCCTCTTGCAAAAGCCAATGATATTCGAATGATAAAAGTGCGTGTCCGATGTAAAATACACCTTGCTTCCGTCAAATTTGTAATTCATTTTGCTCTCTTTTGTGCACATCGCTGTGCGGTTAATTAAAATTGGTTGTTCCTGCGCTCATTGGACGGAAATGACGGGAGAGGAATTGCACGGAGCAAACAGTCACCAATGGGCATAAAACAAAATAGTTGGGAAGTTCGGTAAGGACTCTCCAACTATTTTGCTGTTTATTCTAATATCAAGATACGAGCATCTATCGCATCTTATCTCCTATATGTGTTCGCTGGAAAGTATTTATGAAATTTGCAGACGTTTCAATGCTCCAAACATGAAGAACATACGACCGAACTCCGAAGCATTTGTTGCCTCGAATTGTCGTTTGGGATAATATGTCTATTCTATTTTGCAGCATTGTAAATTTTCAAAAGAGGCGCAAATGTACAGAATAATTTCGCAATACTCCAAATATTTTTCAGTGAATTCTTTAAATCACCCTCTAAAAATCAATGTGAGACTTAAGAGGATGTTCAATATGCTGTTATTCGAATACTTCGAAATAATGGTTGGGAATATTTATCAAATGTATTATATGAAATCTCATTGGTGATGATTTCTGCTGTTATATTCAAATATGCCAATTACTTGATTGTCAGAATCTATTTTGGCTGAAAAACAATTCAGTTCTATTCGAATATTATCTGTAATTTAGATAAGTTTTAGTGGTACTGATAAAATTTGCCTATTTATCACCGTTAAATTGTATGAGGGACAGAATTTTGTCCCTTGTATCCGTTTAGGGAACAAACGGGGGACAAAAATGCTGAAAAAATAAGCAAACAAGAGAAAATATGACTCTTGAAATAGCTTATTTTTCTCTATTTAAGTGACATTTATCAGTATTTTACATTTGTATAGAATACAACGGGTTGATTGTCAATTAGTTACTCTGCTTGCCCACGCAAACGATATTTCTGTTATATAAAGTATTGTATATCAATATGTAAATTTTCGAAGAATATTTTTGGGGGACAAACGAGGGACAAAATTTCGCATACCAAAAGAAAGAAAAACAATAAAACCACTTCCAAAAAACCGTGCTGAATTGCAAGGGACAAAATTTGTCCCTTGTCATATTATTGTTTGTTCCTCGCTTCCCTCGGATTGCAAGTTAGATTCTGTATTGTTTTCGAAATACTAAAAACTTTCATAATAAAGTTTAGTTTGTTTTTTGTATATCTAATCAAGTTCTAAACTAAACCGCTCTTTCATCCATGAGTTCTCTTGTTTTTCTTTTCGCCAGCCCAAATGCTACTTTTAATCGTTTTTGCTCTACTTTAATGCAGGGTTAAAATAGAGCAACATTCATTGTAGTTGATAGAAAAGAAAGAATATTGTGTACGAATTTGAGAAACAATCTCAAATTCGTACGCTAATTGAGTTTTTATTATTACCTTTGTACTTGAAATATTATTCTATATAAAGACTTTAAGGTTTAATTATATGATACTTGAATTTACAGTTGAGAATTACAGGTCGTTTTACGGAAAGAAGACCTTGGTATTAGAAGCGGATAAGGCGTTGAAGGAATGCTCTGAGACTAATCTGTTTGCATGCAACAAGCATATTTTGCTCCGTACCTTAGCGTTGTATGGAGCTAATTCGAGTGGAAAGTCCAATCTTGTCAGTGCTATGCACACGATGGCAAGATGCGTTCTGTTGTCTGTGAAACTGAACGACAATGAAGAATTGGAGTATGATCCATTTCTTCTCTTGAAAGATAATGAGCGCCCTACTATGTTTGAGGTAATTTTTCTCAAAGGTGAATATTGCTATAGATATGGATTCAGGTACAACCTTGAACGAATAGTTGATGAGTGGTTGTTCCGTAAGACTACGCCTCGTTCTAAAGAGCAGATGCTATTTGTTAGGAATGAGGAGGGAATCTGCGTAGAGGAGAATAATTTTCCAGAAGGTGTTGGTTATGAAGAAAAAACCAATGACAACCGCTTGTTCTTGTCCTTGTGTCAACAGTTGGGAGGAGAAATGTCACGTCAGGTTATTTCCTGGTTCCAATCAGATTTTAACGTGATTTCCGGATTAAACAATCAGCAGTATAGATCATATTCAAAGCTGTTCTTCCATAAGAAAGAACAATCTAGTGTTGATGCACTTAAATTTTTCCAAAAGTTGAGACTTGGATTCAATAGTATTCTCACTCACGAAGAAGAGCCTAATATCCCATCGGATTTACCTACAGAGTTAAGAGCCATGTTTCAAAAGGAGATACAAGGAAAGAAAAGTATCGAGTTGGATTCTGTGCACAACATATACTCGGATAAAGGTAAGGTCGTAGGTTCCGTTAATTTTTCGTTTGAAGAAAGAGAATCATCAGGAACAAACAAATTGTTCGACCTTTCTGCTCCAATCTTCGATACCCTGTATACTGGAGCCACGCTTGTTATTGATGAATTGGATACTAAGATGCATCCTCTGATTTCTCAGTATATCATAGAGTTGTTCAATAATCATGAAACAAATCCAAAGAATGCGCAGCTGATATTTACCACTCATGACACACACTTGCTGTCACAGAAAATTCTTCGTCGCGACCAGATTTGGTTTACAGAAAAAGACTCACAAGAGCAGACAGACTTGTATAGCCTGATGGACATAGTCCTTCCAGATGGGACGAAACCTCGCAACGATGCAAACTACGAGAGAAATTATATTGCGGGGCGTTATGGAGCTATTCCTTATATCCTTAACGATTAAATTTTAAGGCTATGGCAGCAAAAAAAATAAAGATTGATAATGCGTCTTTGAAATTCAAACGACAGTCACAGAGACGTGAGCAAAAGTTTATATGTTGTTCCATATTAATTGTATGTGAAGGTACTAAGACTGAACCCAATTATTTTGAGGCGTTAGCTGAAAAACAGCAAGGAGTGATTGTTTACGATATCGAAGTTAAAGGACTTGGTCGTGGGACAAAGGGTGTTGTAGAGAAAGCAATCGAACTGAAAAAAAAGAACAATTACGACCGGGTATGGGCAGTATTTGATAAAGACGAATTTCCTGCTAAAGATTTCAATGAGGCAATTTTAATGGGGCAAAATAATGGCATTGAGATAGCTTGGAGCAATGAAGCATTCGAATTGTGGTATCTGTATCACTTCCAGAATGTGACAACAGGTGTCTCAAGAAAACACTATGAAGAGAAGATTTCTGCGGCTGTGAATGCTTCTCCAAAATACCGGTCAAAGAAGAAATATATATACGCAAAGAAAGATCCTAACAACTACGACATCATGATTACCTATGGTTCTATGGATTCGGCGATGCAGTTCGCAGAAGCCAAACATTTTGAATACACAGATGCTCGTTACGCAAATCAGAATCCATGCACGACGGTTTATCGACTTGTAAGACAATTGTTAGGTAAGGATGAGATCTTGAATGTAGAGATTATGTCATCGGTTGAAAATAGTAAGGAATCGTCGCCAAAACAGTATAATGATAGATAAGATTCTACACACTTTTCATCCAATTGAACAGTGCGCATCCTTTTCGGAAAAATATGTGAATTCAACTTTGGATAATTACCAGGATAAGCGAAGCCTATGCTCATTGCTAAAACTTATACCATTTTCATAATGTCAAAATGAAAAGCATAAGAGTCATACGTGTAATAATAGGAATAATATGTATATAAAGGAGATTAAAATTTCAAACTTCCGTAACTTCAAGGAAGCTTCAGTTCCCTTCCATGAAGGAGTAAATGTCATAATAGGACATAATAATACAGGCAAAAGCAACCTGCTCCGTGCAATGGGTTTAGTGCTTGGTCGTAGTGACGGCCGTAGGTTGGATACAAGTGACTTATTTTATGAGACAGATGTGGCAACGCTTCAACAGCAGTCGCCACGTATCCAAATAACTCTTGTCCTATGTAGAAGTGAGGGTGAAGCCTTGGATTCTGCAGAAATGGGGTTGTTCTCCGGTATGATGACAAACCCTGCATTAAGCGAAGAGGCGGAATTGAGATACGAGTTTAAATTGGCTGATGCGCAAGAGGACGACTATAAGGCAGATGTTGCTAGCGCAACTACAGCCAAGGAAATATGGAAAATCATAGATCATGACTACATCAGACTCTATAGAAGCAGTCGCTTAGGTGGTAGTCTGGCCGCAGGTATCAGCACCAATGATGTTTTGGGGCAGATTGACTTCCAATTCCTTGACGCCATTCGGGATGTCAGCCATGACCTATATGCCGGTTATAATCCACTCCTTAGGGATGTACTGAATTTCTTTATTGATTACTCAGTTAAGAATGATGTCACAAAGACAGAGGATAAGATAAAGGAACAATTGAAAGCCTTAAGAGATGATTTTGTCCAACAGTCTAGGCCACTGATGCAAACTTTACAAGATAGGTTACAGGAGGGGAAAAACGTATTTCTGAAGTACGCACTCGATACAGGCGCGACATTCAACGGAGCCGTGCCAGATTTTGATGGAGAGGTAACGGAGAATGAGATGTTTGCAGTGTTGAGAATGATTATCAAATATGCTATTGGAATAGAAGTACCGGCGACGTATAATGGGGTAGGCTATAATAATCTAATTTATATGTCGCTTTTGCTTGCAAAGATGCAGGCAGACAGCAGCATCATTTATATGAAACGTAATGCCAAGGTACTCTCATTCCTTGCGGTAGAGGAATGTGAAGCACACCTGCATCCTGCCATGCAGTACAAATTTCTACAGTTCCTGCAGGACAACAAAGCCAATGGACACGTGCGCCAGATATTCATGACCTCACATTCCACCCAGATTGTCTCAGCCGTGAAACTGGAGGACTTGATTTGCCTAACTTCACCTGTATTAGGACAGATCAATGTTGGCTATCCACGTATCATTTATAGAGAGGACAATGCTGATGATGTGGCGTCCAAGCAATATGTTCAGAGATTTTTGGATGCAACTAAAGCGGATATGTTCTTTGCCAACAAATTGATATTCGTCGAGGGCATTGCAGAGGAGTTGTTGCTCCCAGTCTTTGCCAGATATTTGAATAAGAACCTTACAGATGAGCATGTGCTGGTGGTGAATATGGGAGGTCGCTATTTCAATACACTTCCTAAAGTTGTTTGATACGAAAAATCCATACTCTATCAACAAGAAGATTGTCTGCTTGACTGATATTGATCCCTGCAGGAAAAAGAATGAACCTGATGGGGAATATGAAAGCTGCTACCCATACGAGTACGATATAGATACAGCCAACTACGACTATAAGCATCATGCGGATACAGAAGTAGCTCAATATGCAGCCCATCCCAACATTAGGTTCTACAGGCAAGATGTAACGTATGGGAAAACGCTGGAGTATGACATAATGCGCGAGAATTCTGATTGTGAACTGTTGTTGACTAACTCTGTTTCAAATTTGAAGGAGTTAAAAGCTATGATGGCAGAACAGGATGTGAATAAGATGATGGGTAAAATGCGAAACAGTGAAGCTAACACCCGTATCAAAACATCCATTGATACATCTGGGTGGACGGATGAAGAGAAACGAAAAGCCTTGCTGGCATCACGTTATTTGAATTCCGTTTCAAAAGGTAGCAATGCGCTGGAATTAAATGTGGCGCTTATGGCCAATCTGGAGAAATCTGCAGCAGATAGAAAAGAGTTTCATGTACCCCAATATATTGCTGATGCATTAACATGGCTATTATCATAACATCAGAACAAACCGTAACTATAGACGAACCGTTTAAGGTGTGTGCTGGCCCTGGTGCGGGAAAGACGCATTGGTTGATAAATCATATCAAAAATGTGGTGTCAAATAGTCATAAACTAGATGTAGTTAAGAAGGTGGCTTGTATCACTTATACCAATGTAGGTACCGATACCATCATCTCACGTTTGAATATAGGGAATGACATAGTTGAGGTATGTACCATCCATAGTTTCTTGTATGCCAATGTGGTAAAACCTTATGTTCATCTGGTATCTAAAGATTTCGGACTAAAGTTGGAAGACCTTGTGGTTATAGATGACTCTAATTTTAAATCAGAAGGAACAGCTGTAGTCGTATTAAATCGTATGAAAAAGTCATGGTTAGATGCCAAAATCTATCTGAAAGGATTGGAGAGGGCAATGTGGCGTTATGAAAACCATGAGTACAAACATTACAAACCCGATTATCCACAGATTTATAACATAAAGAGTGGCAAGCGGTATGTGGGAAACGACTGGTATATGGGGTTCAAAAAATGGCTATGGAGTGAAGGATATATGTCTTTTGATGATATTTTATATTTCTCTTATATTTTGTTTTCGAGATTCCCCAACATATACAAATTGATAAAAGCTCGATATCCATATATTTTTGTGGATGAATTTCAAGACACAATTCCTTTTGTGGTTGACTTTTTGACCCAATTGGGTAATGAGGGGGTGATTGTGGGTGTGGTTGGTGACAAAGCTCAATCAATCTATGACTTTCTCGGTGCTACGGTGCAGCAATTCGACAATTTTACTGTGCCCGGGATGCAGGAATATGAAATACGAGGGAATAAGCGTAGTACGAAGCAGATAATAGATTTACTGAATATTGTCAGGACTGATTTTTCGCAAGACTGGCTGAATGGATCGGAAAGAATGATACCAGAATTGCTTGTCGGCGATATGCTTAACTGTTATCAACAGAGCATAGAAAAGTGTGGAACTGACGAAATACAATCGCTGGCCTTTCAAAACATACTCGCCAATTCCATGCGTAAAAAGAACGGGGCGCGGGAGGTGGAGAATATATTAGAGATGGATTTTGACAGCAATGCAGGGCGTCAGATGGTGATAAAGGCGTTGATAAAAGCTGTGGAATATACGAGAATGAATGATCTACGAAATGCTTGGCATCAGTTAGACATTATCGATCGCGATAGGTCAATAACCATTGTGCTTCTAAGACGCTTGCTGGATGGCTATAAGGACTATAAAGACGGAAGTCTGATGGATTTCTATAATTTTCTGGTGAATGATTTACATGTCAAAATGACTAAGATAATAGGCAAGACAATCAAGGATTTCTATGTGAATCATACATACGTCGATGCAGCCCTTGGGGTGAAGTATGGCGACTCAAATGACAAGCATAAGACTATCCATAAATCAAAAGGAGAGGAGTTTGATAATGTGTTTGTCATTTTGAAAGATGAAGATGACATAGAGTTCCTACTATCACCGGACTTGTATGGCAACAATGTGCATCGAGTATATTATGTAGCTGCCAGTCGTGCTATTAAACGATTGTTTATCAATGTCCCTACTCTGAGTGACGAAAACCGCATCAAGCTTGAAAGTAAACCTATTAATATCTATAAAGAATAAATCCAGAATGGGACGAGAATATTGTTAGGATATTCAGATTTAAATATCGTCTGTGGTGATATCTGCCACATCGTTTGTTATTTATATATTAGATGTCTCAACGATATAGCATTTATTCTTATTCATAATAATATATAATCAAATAGCTATATAAAAGACATACAACAATAATTATGAACAGTCCAATAGCTTAATAAAACTGGTGGACAAGATTTTGTCCCTCGCTTGGCTTTTCGGGGACAAACGGGGGACAAAACTCAGGAAAACATCTGCAAATGCACGGAAAATGCGGTAAACAAAAGAAAGGAAGAGAAAATGCCCTAACCTAATTATAGCCAATAATTTGTAGTGTATTTTTATATAATACATTGATAATTAGATAATTACATCTATTTCTCGATGCAGTATGTGTACATCGTTGATTATCAATAATATAGCGCTCTAAAAGGTACAACCAACAGGTTGGCAAGTATCAGAGAATGTGTAAGTTAGTGATTTTAAGCACCATTCTCGACTTGTACCTCCATTTTGGAAAGTAAAAGTAAGTGTAATTTCTTGAATATCAAAATGTGCGGTACAAAAACTTGTGAAAAATGGCGTTTTTTGATGAGGAAAGGTACAAAAATAGCTCTGAACCCGAGTGGGACATTATGATTGTTTTGCGAAGTACTCAGCCTTCAACCAATAGGCATAAATCGGATCCTGAAACGAGATTTCAACGGCCATAAGAGCCTTGAGATAGTTCAGTTGTGTGTGGTCAGTGTCTCGGTGATTATACAAACAACAGACTTATGTGACAGCGGTCGCTATTTTTAAGATTGCCTAAGTAGCAATAATTTGAACAGAAAAGGAAGTATTATTTCTTTTTCTGTTCAAATTATTGCTACCTTTCTATAAACAATATATTGTTTGTTATCTATAAAATATCAGCCTTATGAATAATATAATAGCATTTAATATCTCCAACGCCCAATAATGTAACCAAAGCAGATTTCAATAGGAATAAATTCAAAAAATTATCTCTGTAACATATCATAAAATAAAGTAAAACTGCTATATTTGCATATTATATGATATGTTGAGCTATGACAAAAAGTACAATGGGTACCAAGTTGCCAAGAAAATTGGAGCAGAAGATGCTGATAGTAGGTGAGCAGATCAGGTTAGCCAGACTACGCAGGAATCTCAGCATTGCCCAAGTCGCCGAACGTGCCACATGTTCACCTCTGACGGTTTCACGCATAGAGAAAGGTGTACCAACGGTGGCAATAGGCATTTATCTTAGGGTACTTTATGCGCTTCAGTTAGATGATGATATTCTTCTGCTCGCAAAAGAAGATGCAATGGGAAAAGCATTACAGGATTTAAGTCTTAAACAAAGGGTAAGGGCATCAAAAAAAGAATAAGGTATGAAAAGACTCTATGTGTTTGCTGATTTTGATTGGTTGAAAGAACCACGACTAATTGGAGAGCTGAGTTACGAATCCCTTCGTGGCTCTGACAGCTATGGATTTTGCTATAATGATGAATGGCTCAAGGACTATGGAGGTTTGTTTCTTAGTGATGACTTGAACAACTATCCCGGTCAGCAATACACGGCTCCCGGCAAGGATATTTTCGGATGTTTTTCTGATGCCCTTCCAGACAGATGGGGGCGTACATTGATAAATCGTCGAGAACAGATTCTAGCAAAGGAAGAGAATCGTCCGGTGCGTCGGCTTTCTTCATTCGACTATCTTATCGGAATTGAGGACTTTTCTCGCATGGGGGCTTTTCGATTTAGGGAGTCTATAGGTGGAGATTATATCAATGTAAGCGAAATCCTGCGCATACCACCACTGACAGATATTCGTGAGTTGATTGCAGCTAGTTCCGAAATAGAGAAAAGTGAAGATGAGAACAGGTTGCCTGAAATGCGCTGGATTGCTCAACTGGTACAACCTGGTTCATCCCTTGGCGGAGCGCGTCCAAAGGCAAGCGTAATTGATGAGAACAAGATCCTGCATATAGCAAAGTTTCCGTCCAGAAAAGATGATTATGATGTTGGACTTTGGGAACATTTCTCACATCTGTTGGCAAAGAAGGCTGGTGTCAATGCTGCGGATACAAGAGTAATCTCCACTAGCAACAAATACCATACTTTGCTTTCCCGAAGATTTGACAGAAGGAAAGACAGTAAACGCATACATTTTGCTTCAGCCATGACTCTTTTGGGCTTGAATGATGGTGACAATGCTAATACCGGCCATGGCTATCTGGATATTGTCGATTTCATACTTCAGAATTGTACTAACGTGGAGGATAATCTGCAAGAATTGTATCGCCGTGTAGCATTTAATATCTGCATAGGCAATAGTGATGACCATTTCCGCAATCATGGTTTTCTTTTGACTGCCAAAGGGTGGACTTTATCTCCAGCTTATGATATGAACCCTACTCTGAATGGGTATCAAAGCCTGTTGATCAACAGCTCTACCAATAAATCTGATTTGAATGAATTGCTGAATTCTTGTGAGGAATATATGCTCCAGAAACAGTCGGCTCAGCAAATCATTAGTGAAGTACTGAATGCTGTCAAGGAATGGCGATCATTGGCTACGCGACTAGGTATTGCGACAAGTGAACAGGAGCGGTTTGCTTCTGTCTTTGAGAGGCAAATAATAGAAGATATGTTATGAAAGTGGACAAAGAATTCAAGAAATATAATTAATTGATACTTCAACAGTATATCTACGATAAACAGTGTCCTATCCTTTATTTGAAGTCTTTAGCTTTAAATATACCTTATAAGTTTTAAAAACCAAATACATCAATAAAGACCATAATAAGAAATAAATATGAGACTAAAAGATCAACAAATAATAAAACAAATTATAGAAAAGATACGATGTACCAATGATAGCCTTACAGTAACAACTTCTCAGGTACAAGAGGCTGTAAACCTCTGCAATTTTCCTCAGTGGCTAAAAACCATTTTACTTTGGATAGCAGCAATTACATTAAGAAAAAGAGGGATGTTTTCTTTCTTAAAAGCCTATATCGTAATATGTAGTACTTATATTATAACTAGACCAAGTATTTGGGAAGCAGTTATTAATTCTTTTTTTACTTCCAATGTTAAAGTAAGGAATATCTTATTGACTATTGTTCAAATCTTTGATGGAGCAGTAGATAAGATGATATTTGGAACACTTACAGTAGTAGTAATTATTGTAGTAACTTACCATTTTATTATTAAATATCAAGAGAATAAAGTGCATAATGAACTTAAAACTCTTATAGATGAAATAACATTTAAACCCGAAAAAAAATGGTTTGATAAAAAATGTAACATTGCCATATCGACATTAGGTAATAGATATTCAAGTGAAATAAATTATAAGAATCCACATCTATCAACAGTATACAAAGCATTAGTAACGCCTGATAAATGGATTCTTAGTTTCCGGAAAAGTCTACAAACTTTTATAAAGGAAAGTAAACATTTATATGATAAATTACCATCACCAATAAAAGAACAGAACGTATGCATACATAATAATATAAGTGATATTATAGATATTTATAATAATAAACAATATAATAAGTTTGCAATTTTATTTAATAATATTAGAAGTATTTTTCAACAGTTCCGTACAATTTCAAATAGAAACAGGGACGAATTTCCAAATTATAAAATATCTTCGTTAGAAGAATCATTTAGAAATATTGAATCTAATGCTTCTATCTATAAGTTTTTCAGTAAACCTGTATTATATGTAAAAGGAGATGCAGGCTCTGGAAAATCACATTTCTTAGCAGATATTGTTAACACACGAATGGAGCATCATTTAAAATCACTCTTTGCACTTGGATTACAATTCAATCAGATTGAAGATATTAGAGATCGATTGATGAATATTTGGTGTGTTAAAGGAAGCTGGGATGATTTTTTAGATAAACTAAATAAAATAGGAGAAATTGAAAAACATCGTATACTTATCATTATAGATGGTATCAATGAAGGACTAGGGAATCATTTATGGCCTAATGTATTAGCAGGGATAGAAGCAGACATTTTACAATATCCTAACCTGGGATTAATAATATCTGCACGTACTTTCTCAAATACTAATATGTTAGATGAAATATCTAAGGACAAGGCAACTATCACGATGGAAGGCTTTCAAGGTATGGAAGATGAAGCTATAAAGTATATGACGGGAAAATTCGGTGTTACATTTCCACAAATCAGTAACTTTAGAAAAGAGTTTGCTAACCCTCTATTCTTGAAATTATATTGTCAAGCTTATAGTAGCTCGACGGCTACCATGCCTAAATCTTTTTTAGACGTCATTAAACATTACTTAGGTAAAGTAAATGAAAAGCTGGCATCAAAGTATAATTATCAAGCCGCTTTATATAATTACACGCAGCAGGTAGCAAATGTTCTAACTGAGCTATATGCTTTACAAAAAACAACGAAAATGGTGAAATTCCACAAGCTTGATGATGTACTTAAGGAAGTAAAGAATATATTACCTAATAATATAGTACATAGTTATTTACAAGAATTAGTTAGTGATGGAGTTTTGATTAGTTATATTGATAAACAAGGAGAGATACTGATTGATTTTAACTTTGATCTTGTGGGTGACTATATGTATGCTGCAGCATTAATTGATAAGCAATGGAAAGAATATATTGGAAGAATCTTTGATAACGGCATATATGAGGCTACTTGTGTTTTATTACCCTTGATGAAAGGTATAGAGATAACTAACTATCATATAAGCAACATTAGCTATGAGCATAGGCTACAATTGTTTATAGATACATTGAAACAACGGTTTTCTATTTCATTAGATGCAATTATCGAGATAGAAAAAATAAAGAATATTGATTTGGATTTATTTTACGAGATATTACCTGTTTTGGCTACACATTCTGAATGTCATTCAATTATTGGAATGGTAAATAATGAACTAAAAGGTATGTCTATGGTTGAAAGAGATCAAAAATGGTCAATGCATTTTACAATAAACCACCATAATCCTTCTCGAACTGAGCTTGTAAAATTCTCCAAATGGGCAGCATCCATTTCACGTAAATCAGCTAGTATTATGCCTGATATTGTGGCAAAACAGGCTGCATGTATTTTAATGTGGAGTTTTAGTAGTCCATACAGGCTATTACGTGATGTCGCGACAAAAGCAACTATAAATTTACTCCAAGATAAACCAAATGTGTTAATAGATCTTGTAGATTTTTTTGATGATGTGAATGATCCTTATATACAACAACGTCTATATGCAGTTGTTCATGGATGCGTGTATAGAGGTAAATGTTGTGAATCAGTGGAACTAGGCAAAAAAGTATTTGAGGCAGTCTTTAATACCCCAATAGTGAGACCTGATATCTTATTGCGTGATTATGCAAGGTGTGCAATAGATTTTATTAATCAATGTACACCTATTGATGGCATTAATATTAAGAAAATAGAACCACCGTATGGAGTCAATTTTAACTTCAATCAATGCCCTAAAAGAGAAACTGTTGAAAGTAAGTATCATCTTGATGAGACAATGGGTTTTGATAAGAAGACTGTTTTTACTCAAAATAAAATACTTAGTAGTATGGAAACCGAATACAGTAATGGAGTATGTGGTTATGGAGATTTTGGGAGATATACTTTTGAAGCATATTTGCGTAGCTGGGAAGATTGTGAGGGCTATAGCGCATCCCTCTTAAGAAACTATGCACTAGATATTATTTTTGAAAAGTATAAATTCAATGCTAATGTTTATAAACAGCATGATTACATTATTAACAAGTTGTACAGAGGTAACCGTCCTGTAATGGAGAGATTTGGGAAAAAATTCCAGTGGATAGCTTTATATGAAATATTAGGTCTTCTCCAAGATAATTACAAAATGGAATTATGGGAAAGTAACAACAAAAATGTTCAATGTAACGGAACCTGGGATCCGAATGTACGAGATATTGACACTACAAATACTTTTTTCAATTATTATAACGAAGACAATCTGATTCCGAAGTATGAACCTTTAGAGTGGACACATGTAAACAATATACCATTTAAAGTAAAGCACAAGGAAAAATGGCTAACAAGTAATGAAGGTATGTCTAAAGAATTAGTGAGTAAGTCTATTATCGTCAAGGATGACAAAGGAGAAGAGTGGATAGTCTTATACGGATATAATACTATCACATCTGAATCGTCAACTTTAACTATAGATGAAGATGAAATTGGACTATGGGAGTTTATTCAAGCATACACAGTACATAGAAAAAATAGAAATAATGTTGCTAAGTTGATTCATAAGAAAGGAACACAAAGTAGAGATATGCCGGAATATAGGAATGATATATATTGTCTTTTCTATAAAGACTACTATAGGTCTGCCTCATACAGAGAGTATGCGAAAAGAACAATGATGGATGATTGGAAAGAGTTTAATAGCCCCAAAACTTTATACCAAATTGGATATCGTCCATACTCATTTGAAGGAGAAATGTCGGCCTATAGACTCAATAAACTACTCTATAGCATATTAAATCTTAAAGACGGAGAAAAAGAGGGAGAATACATCGATATAAATGGAAAAGTAGTTGCTTTTGATCCATCTGTTAAATTTGAGAGTGGAAGTCAGCTGTTAGTAAGAAAAAAAGAATTACTAATCGCCTTGAAACAACATAAATTATCTTTGGTGTGGCCTTTACTTTTTGAGAAGCAAATAGGAACAACTGTTATTGGATGTCAATTTGGTGGTTCTGCATGGATAACAGATAATGGAAAGATAAAAGTGAAAATGAGACTATATGATGAAAGTCGATTTAAATCTAATAAAGATACATGTTGTAAGGTATTAAAGAACTATGCTAAATTCATTTTGAGTACCGTTAGACATTGTCCAAAATTGTATTAGATCTCTTCGAGACACTGTCCAAAATTTTGTGTAAATGGAAACAGGATTCAGCTATAAGTTTGTCCTTATATCTGGATTCTGTTTTCAAAAATAGGTATAAATTGGTTCATAATCAACCCCCAGTTATGAATAGGTTGTGTCCATTTCTTCTCAATTTCCATAAGTGAAAGATATACGGTCTTTTTTACAGCATCATCTGAAGGGAATGAAAGCTTTGATTTTGTGTATTTTCTGATTTTCCAGTTCAGATTTTCAATGAGATTTGTAGTATAGATTATTTTTCTTATTTCCAGCGGAAACTGGAAGAAAACAGTCAAATCATCCCAGTTGTTTCTCCATGAAAGTATAGCATAAGGATATTTTCCTCCCCATTTCTTTTCCAGATTATCAAGTTCCGTGGCAGCAACCTCTTTATTGGGTGCATTATAGATATTCTTCATATCCGTCGCAAACTCTTTCTTGTCCTTATAAACGACATATTTACAGGAGTTTCTGATCTGATGCACCACACAGATTTGAGTAGATGACTGAGGGAATACGGTGCGGATGGTATCTGTAAATCCATTCAGGTTGTCGGTACAGGTAATCAGTATATCCTGTACTCCACGCGCCTTTAAATCGGTCAGAACACCCATCCAGAAAGAAGAACTTTCCGATTTTCCAACCCACATACCAAGAACTTCCTTCAGGCCATTCTGTTTCAGTCCGACGCAAAGGTAAACGGTCTTGTTTATGATCTTGCCGTTATCCCGTACCTTAAAGACGATACCGTCCATCCAGACTATCAGATAAACAGGATCCAAAGGGCGGTTCTGCCATTCCTGGGCTGCCTGGTTTACCTTGTTTGTAATGATGGAAATGGCTGACGTAGAGAGCTCTATTTCATAAATCTCACGCATATCTTCTTCTATATCAGAAACACTCATTCCTTTGGCGTATAGGGAGATAACGAGCTTTTCTATAGAAAGTCCACGGCTTTCATGTTTGGGCACGGCTATCGGCTCAAATTGGCCGTTACGATCACGGGGTATAGAGATGACAGTTTCTCCATGTTCGGTCTGGATTTTCTTCGGATAGCTGCCATTACGTGAGTTACCACTATTATTACCGGCCACAGAATTCTTTTCATACCCCAAATGGGCATCCATTTCGCCTTCAAGCATCTTTTCCAATACCTGGGCATGCAACTGCTTCAGGAACTTGCTTACATCGGCTTCTGTCTTGAACTGGTTAAGGAACTCTTTGCTTAAACCTCATTAGGCACTACTTGATTTTTTTCTTTCATAATCTTTTTCATTTTGCAAATGTATAAAATAAAAAATACGAGACTCATTTCTGAATCCCGTATTTCCATTTACACAAAATATTTTATAGTGCCAATTTGACAAAAAGGTAAATTCTTGTGCTGGAGTAAAGTATTCCGGTAAATAATATTTTATCCGTTTATTGTCTATGATTTCTTTATATTCCATGTTATGCAATGTAATGCACCTCCATCTTTTGCAATGACATTACAGTCTATTTGCCGTATTCGACAATAGGGAAATGCTGTTTGTACAAACCGTTTTGCTTGTTCATCCTCATTGATGCCGAACTTCGGTAAGATAATATTATTACCGACTTGAAGGAAATTGATATATGCCCAATTCAGGTCGTATCTAGGTTCTTGTACTGTAAATAACATTTCTGTTACCGTATAACCGTTTTCTTCAAGTATTTGACGAATCTTAATAGCTTCATCTTCTTCAGAATCACGATGATTGCCCATGAGAATACGATTTGCGCCACAATATTTTATAAACCCATCAGCATGTCCATAAACATCAGCTTCTTCATCTTCTAATGTACCAGTAGCGTGCCATGGGATAATAATCACTTTATGGCCAAAAGTATCTTCTAACTGTTTGAGAAAGTCTACATCATATTTATCCCTGTTGTTTTCTGTAAAAACTTTATCGGTCATAACTACATTATCACCACAGAGCACAACATTGCCTCCATCAATTACTATATCTGTCTCTCTATATTGTATGCCTAATTTTAGACACGCTTCTGTACAATCTGTGATGTATGATTTTCTCTTTTCAATCTTGACCAAGTAATCTGGAGCATATTGGTATTTCAAGAAAACATTTTCTTCAAGCTGTATAGGCATGAAATCCCTCGTCCAAATATCTTTTGCATCATAAATTTTTCCATAAGGAATTTTCAAGTCATCAAAAATCGATATTAATTCTTTGCAAAATGCACTATAGCCTTTCCATTGACTAAGTTTATTTGCTATGTAAACAAAATTGGTATCTTTATCTTGTATCATAATGGTTATCTTATATTACTAATATTAATTTACAAATATTTGAAGGTATTACAAAAAACGAATGTTGTCGTAATGTATTTCCAATGCTTCTTGTAAAATAGCCCTCACTCTAATTCCCGGAAGCTCATTCAAACCATAGAATCCTGTCAATATAGATCTAAATTCTCTTCATAAAACATATAAGTGTAGTATATAATGTATTCTTTAAGGAAGTTATAGCGATAAGCGAACGATCTTTCATATATCTTTCTTTTCAGAAACGGAATACAAGCCATTAGTTTAATATGTATAATCTTTTTGCATGAAAATTTGTAGGTTTCAGTTATTTTACTTTCTCCTGTAGAATAGCCGCCAAGCGTCCGATATTACTTCAGTAAATCTTTTTCAACTGTTCTGTAAATCGCACCATCAACCTCCCTTCCTCTCAACAAACTATTGTTGGGTGCATTAACTATATCATCGACATTGAAATGTGTGATATCGCCAACCACTACTTGTATTACTTTCAACGTATCTTTCATAAATTAATTTTTTTATTCTTACTGCTTACACTTTGATTATTTCCATTTCCAAAATTTCACCATTAGTACGATAATTACCTATTTTGTCTCCTCTATAAACGACTTTAGATTCGAGTATTTCTCCTTTTCTTAAATGTTCTACAAATAGAATGTCATTTGCTTTCAAACTACTATTGATCGCTTCAATTACTTTTAGTGCCTGAATCCCTTTAAATGTGATAACTTGAAATATAATCGTGCGATTCAAGTACTTAATCTTGATAGTAGAGCCTAAATGTAAATCTTGAACATATACTGTATCATCAGAATAATTCCACTCACTATCTAAACGAAAGGCACCATACATGTCATCCCAACACTGAAACCCCATATACATTGCAATAGTATTTAATGTATATTCATTTGTTTTTCGGTCATCTAGTATATATCCCATCAACCGCTTAATGGTATTAACGCCAATAGTTCTATTTGTTGATGAAAATATTTTATCGCATAAGATATTATAGTCTTTTGCCTTGTCAAAACATAGTCCTGACTTTTTCTTAATCGCATCAATTATCAGACTGTTTAGAATCATAATAACTACTTGATTTTAGCTAATTTATTTGTAAAATCTATTTGCTTCATATCTATAGCTTTACTTGAACTGTAAATAAGATAAATGTTTCCTTCGTAGTCATCTTGTTTTATTAAAAAAGCATTTCTCACAAGATTGCAAGTCGGAAATTTATCAATGCTTGCTAGTCCATAAGAACATTCTCCTTTTTTTATAAGGACTGCGCCATTGTGTATTGACTCAATACTATCCCACATTGGCCATGTATATCTTTTATCAAGAGGCATCAAATTACTTGTGTCGATTATTGTTAACCCAATAACTTGCTTACGAAGATCAACGTTCCTGTAACTACGTTTTACAACGGCGAATGTCTTTCCTTTGTCTTGATATAAGTATGGTGCTGCATCGACATAACAATCAGACTCAAAATCCGTCTTGGGTTGAGACATAGCATTCAGGTAAGGCACTAACATACTTGAAGCCAATCATAATTCCTGTGCTCTCGAACAAATATATTGTGTCAAAATAGCGCGAAGGTATTCCTGCTTGACTAACTTTTATGTATTCTCCCATAACAGTCAATGTTCGACCATGCCATGTAGAATACAATTCATCAAAATCATCTATGGTTAAGACTTTGTCACATTCAATTCTCATAACAATATATATATAAATGAATGATTATCCATGAAACTATTATTTTGTTTCTCTATGTCAAGATTATTCGTACGAATTGATTCTATTAAATAATCAATAGGACAATCATTATACATACCATCCGTACATATTAGAATTTCGTCTCCTAAGCATAAATCGAGGCTATCATGATCAACCTTGTCATCAGCATTGCCCATGATAGAACGTGTTATTATATGCTTGTATCGTTTTTTATCGTCAAAAGTAAGTTCTCTTACGTGGCTTAGTTCATTCAATAGAGAGTGATCTTCTGTTTGGTACAAAAGACGTTTATCTCTAAAGACATAAACTCTTGAATCACCTGCCCAAAAAATTGAAGCTTGTAAACCATTCAAGAATACAGCAGCCACAGTACTTCCCATCTTTGAAACACCTAAGTTCTGACATTCTGCTTGAATGTTTCTTGAGGCTTCTTTAGTTGCTTCATCTATAGAAAGATTGTTGATTAATCCGTGAATATAACTATCACATACAATTTTTGAGGCAATCTCTCCGCAGTCATAACCACCTATGCCGTCCGCTACAAGATAAATACTCTTGTCTTGATCAAACGACGATGATGCGAGATAGTCTTGATTTATTTCACGGCATCCTATGTTACTATATTTAATTACTTTCATTACACTGCTTTAATTGTATCACCTCCATGCTTAGTTACTCTCGGCCTTGTACTTATTTTCATAGGACGGCTCGTAACTCCTTTGTCGGTAGATTTAGTTGCCCATAAATAAGCTTCTCCTGGCATTAATGTAGCCATATCTGAAGATGATAATGTTTGTAGTTGGGTTATAGATTTTTGTACATGTTTAACCCATTGGGGGCTATTGAACTTATGCATCAGCATTATCGAAGAAAGTTCAATTATTTCTGTTGGTAAGCTCATTGGATCTTGACTTGCTATCATCATTGACACTCCTTTATGTCTCATTTCTCGTATAGCAGTAACAATAGTACTTGTCAAGTCCTTGTTATCCATATACTTATGGGCTTCATCAAAAACAATGAATTTATTGAATCTGGTACCTTGATATTCTTTAACACCAGCAAATATATTCAACATTATCACGAAAAGGCCAAGGGCGTCATCTTTGTCAATAAACTCATCTCTCAAATCCACAATAATCAAGCGACCAGGACGGAGTAAAGAACCCAATTTTCGACTATCATCAATATATTCTTCAGCAAACGATAAACGTTGTTGTGCCAGTGCTTTTTGTGAAGCCGAAAGCAATGGCGACACATCAACACTTTGCTTTAAGCTATTAAGGTTGAGATTTTTTCTGTTCGCTCTCATTATAGCACGAAGCTGATTTATATAAGTGGACTCATTTCCAACAGCTTTCAATAGGAACATCCAATCTTGAACATTTAAGTCTGTAGAGTGGAATGCTATTGGATGAATTTCTATTGAAGGATACTCTTCCTGCCTTTCTTCCAATTTGTCAACAGGACAAAGCATGATGACATCATTAATGTTATCAGGCTCCGCTCCATAAATATCTTTAAGCTTCTTCAACTGACTAACCTCGTCATTTGGGTAAATCATCGAGGTAAATTCTGGCGCATAATCCATGCTTTCGCTGTAGTGGAAGATGACACTGGCCATAGGGGCAGGCAAAAGATTTATATTGGGGAACTGCTTTAGGGTCATCTCCGTGATGGTTCCGATTGTATAGCTTTTACCTCCACCTTGAACGCCGAAAAGACTTATCGTATTCGTCTCACTCAGATCAATAGCAATTTTCTTATGGCCATTGATACTTTCACCAAGAATACCATATTGTTCACTTCCGCTAGTCTTTCCGATGAGAATATCGTAGTCTGGTGCCTTATTATCAGTTATCTCTTCTTGTTTTGGATTTGTTTTGGTATTATTACCTTGTTCTTTTTCGTTACTATCAGAGTTCGTTTCTTCTAAATCTGAAAGATTTTCGTTAACTGGATTTTCTTCGGAATTAGGCTTATCCTTTACTTCCTCATATTCTGAAGAACCAATAATATTTCCTCGTGATTCCTCAAAAAACTCTACATTATCTATCTCTTTAGATGGTAACTCTTCATCGTTGTGGCTTAATTTAAAGGATTCTTCGCGCATCAATCGATCAGATTTCTCAAAGGCAGTGCGGAAATCGTCATCAGCATTCATCATTTCCAAATCAATTGTCTTGACAGACATGTCTTTGTCGAGAATACGTTCAATCATTGGCTTGCCCATGATATAGTATAAAATCCCGTTCATATCATCTTTCCTTTGATACTCAGTACTACCGAATTGATATATTAATCCAAGCCTCTTGAATCTGATTGTATAATTCCCTTGAATTAAAGAAAGGATGAACTTCTCATATTCATCTGCTGTTTCTTCATTGAGATACAGATACCTTGCTGCACGTTTTGAATAAAACATAAGTAAAGACTGCAATTCAAGTGTCATCAATTCCCGGTCAAGCCGATCTGGAGTTTGAAAATCAATATCAAAATGTTTTCTGAGAGCTAAAATAGTGTTGTCTATTTGATGACGCATTTTTTCCTGTAATGCTAAAAGCTCATCATCAGATAAGTTTTGACGACATTTGATTTCAATTACTGTGAAAACAATCTCTCTCTTATTTGTATGAAAATCAACTAATAGGTTATCAGCACGCTCGTGTGATTTTGCATCCATATCTCGGAACAACTCCTGGTGAAGGTCTATAGGAATTATAAATGAATCAGAAACAAGTCCTTTTTTCCGTAGCATTCGTTTCATCAAAGTTGTACCTAACACTTCAAAAGCTTTATTCCTAGTGCTTCCAAGTTGCATTATCATGCTACTTGAAACAGAACGAATATCAGCTAAAAGTTCAAAAAATGATTCTTTATCACTCAGATTAATGCCAAAGCTCTTAAAATGAGGTACTAATAATCCTTCTATTTCTGATGTCGGTCTGCAAGTCAGGAATGATGATATACCGTTTAATTCTACACCTGGAAGATAGTCTAAAAGATATGGAGTTTCACCTTCTTTACATGGAATATCATAGAATTCCGGCCCCATGTTTTTATCAAAAGTTATTACCCAATCGCTAATATCATGCACATATGACAGTAGGATGGAGTTTTTATCTTTGATACTTAGCGTAAGCGATGGTACAGATACTTCATGATCTGTAGTCATAGAGTTTGCAATTATCCACTGAAGAGTTGAAAACAGTTCCTGAGTTTCATTAGAAAAATTTGATACAGGATTTGCTAATGGTGCTTCAGATATATATCTATGCCACATATAACCCTTTTCTGCTTTTTCTACTTGAATTATCGGACGGGTGATAACACCATTTAAGAAAAATGACTGTTGCCGTGTATTTGAACGTTTAAGCGACGCTTTAGTTGGAAATGGATTTACCAAGAAAGAAAGATGTGCAGGATATTTATTAGGGTCATTGGTAAATTCATCTACGCTATTGACAGAAAAACGCAATTTGGGAAATAACCTATTGTCATCTGCTTGAGAAAAATTCTCGGCTTCTTCTGATACTTGGGTATCCGGATTTAATAAGTCTCTTAATGCTTCTCCTTGAGGAAAGCGCTTATCGTCGCAAAACATTCTGATTTCGTAATGAATATCAAAAGGTGTATTTGCGGTATCACGTTCAAGCATGACAAGGTTGTCAGCGAAAACAGCTGCATCGCCGGCATTGAATATATTTATAATAAGTTTGTTTGTGTAAGGATGCTGTGTTATATACTTCCAAATCAGACGGTAAACCATCTGCTTGTTTACATCAGAATCTATACGATACTGAACGCCGATATTAAGTAATTGGGACACATATGCTTTTAGCTGGCGAAATCCTGTTGAAAAGGTGTCATCACCAGACTGCTGAGGATTAACATAGAATCCCCAGCCAAAACAGAGTTCACCAACATATTGGAGATAGTCTTCATTATGAATGTCGCGCATAACTAATGGAGCAACATCCTGAAGTAAATCTCCATAGAACAAGTTGTCCAATTTCTTATACCAAACATCAGGCTTTCTGTAGCGAGAATCTTCTGCTGTTTTGGCCTCCCATTCTTCATATTGCTCATATATATTGACTAACCATCCCAGTCTGATAGGATGTAGAGGTGTTAGCAGTTTGGCATGAGCAATTCTGTCATCTGGCATCTCTATTTGAAGAGAAACCGTATCAATACTTTGTATGAGAACAGCTAATGACTGACTCATATTCTTTTCATCAAGAGATTTTAGCCATACATGATACTCATGAATATACTCCTTTATGTCACCGATGTGGTTAAATACTTCGTAAGTCTCAATTACTCCAGTCCTATCTGGTGCTGATTTTAGAATGCTTTCAAATAAAGACACTCTTTTCTCAATAAGAGATTGAGGTATTTGTAAATCATCTATTTCTCGCGGAATTATAGATTTGAGAGTCTCATCTGTATAGTTATCTGATATTATAGCATCAATATAGCCCAGCTTTTTGCTGTTTTTTAGAATCGTCTCTTCCAATTCAAGAAGCTTGATTGAAAGTGGAATCTGATAATTGTTGTTTGTATTATATCGTAATTGAAAAGTTTTTACATGTGTTGCAAACTGCCAACTCTTATATTCATCGTCAGATGTTTTCCCAGATTTGTCGTTTATTGCTTGCCTTTGAGGAATAGTAAGTTCCTGTCCTTTTCGATTGAGTTCTATACGATAGCGGAAATACGCTTGAAGGACATTGTTTATCTTCATACGAGTTCCTGTTTCCTCCGGCTCATCCGTAGCGTTTACGACTTGCAAAAAGAACGTGTCACTGTCTGAGGTCAGCAAACGTCTGGTTTGCTGTTGAAACTCTTCTTTACTTATATTACCGGTTGCTTTAATCTTTTCCCATTCATTTTGAATAGCTTCATCCCTAAATACATCTGATACATTTAACTCAGTACCATCATTGTTTTCTGCATATACATGGAAAAAATATGTTCCGTTCTCAAAGGCGTTATTCAGCGAAAATGTTATGTCACGATAATCCTTGTTGTTTTCAGATATTTTTTTAGTTACTACATCAGTCTCTTTATAGAAACCATCACCATTCATGATGGCAATCTTTACTTTTTTCAGTTCTGTATAAGCACTGGGCTTGGGTGAAAAGTAGATTCGTAGCTTGACTTTGGCTCCTTTATTCGGTTCCATCTTAAGTTTTATATCTTCACCGTCAAGACGAAAGACTTTACCACCTAATTCAACTTTTGTTACATGTAGTACACCTAATTCAGTTATGTTCTTTAGATAGCTATACCAATTGGAAAAATTCAATTGAGGATACTTCTCCAAAACTTGCGCACATAAGTCTTTTCTGCTAATTAGTGAGTTATTCTCACGTAAAAATTTTGCTACATTTTGTTGAATTGTGCCCGGTTTTACAGGAATTGTACTAATTTTATCTGCAATACCCATTGAATAATCAGCCATTACAGAAATACATTCGTCATTTTTAACAAGGAATTGAGGAATATATTCTTTCTTTGAAACTAATGAGGAGTCAGGAAGTAAGTTTAGCAAATATAAACCGTTTCCAATAGCTTCATCTGTTCCTCCATTTAAGATAACATAAAGCAGATATTTAATCTTATCTTGAAGTGTACAGTCAAGAGCTTTCCCTACGTAATTCAATGTATCCTTTATAGCTTGTTTTCCAGATAATTGTGTTTCAAGCTTTTGATATAGTATTTCATCAAAATTAGAAATGCTTAGCTCCCTAAAAGTAGCATTACCATAGGAATCCTCAGCAGAAGTTGAGCTATTGACAGGTATAAGCACCAGAATTGATTTTGTTAAATCATTTCGGAGCTCGATCAACTTTGTAGGTGTTATATACTCTGAACCTGTCATGTCTGGATTTTCTGTGAGTATATAAAATAGAGTCTTTGTGTTAAGCAGAGACAAGCGGGCATACAAGTCATGTAGTATGTCTAATGAAAGGCTTGTGACTTTCATACAATTACCAGGTTGTGCAGACTCTATGCTTTTGCCATATACTTCCATGAATATGTCAAGAATATGGTCGTAATATGCTTTTATTATATTCATTGTTTCTTTTATTAATGGTTGAATTTATACCTCGGACGAATCTTCTGCAAAGAAGAAGCATCACTCAAATCAGTATAGAAACCAATTTGGCGCAATTTGTTTTTGAGCGCATTCATGTTTTCTTTGAACGCCAGATGTGTCTTAATATCAGCATCCTTAAACCGAGGTTCATCGGTGCCGTCAATTATCAAGCCATATCTGTCTCGTATTTCTTTTGCAAGCTGGCGAATACTGAGTGGTCGTGAGCCTATTTCACCAGAAGGTGTTTGTTCGAGAACTAATAATTGCACCAGTACTTCTAATAATTTCGATCCAATAGCTCCACGTCTTGTGTGTTTGCGACTCCTTCCATCAATAATTAAAGCAGATGCTTCATTCTTCATTGATGCTTTATCAATGAAGTCGCGAGAAAACTTTAATTGGTATGCAGCACCTACTTTCATTAAACATTGCACATATTTATCAAGAGGTGTTTCCTCAAACTGAAGATAATCCTGTAAATCCTTTACATTTTGTTCTGCTTCCTGCTGTTCCTCTGCTGTTTTTGCATTAGCGTAATATTTATTGTAAATGGCACGCAAATTTGCATTTATATCAGCATTGATTTCAACAGTTGGATTCTTTATCATTGAAAGAGCTTTAGCTACAGAAGCATTTGGAGTCTCAAGCCTACGCATTACTCTTATGGAATAAGAGGCTCGAATATAATCAATCAATCCATTTAATGTCTTATCCATATCTGAACAAGCTATAGGAGCAATGTTACTTTCAAGTTTATCTGTTAAATCTACCACTTGATTCCAATCGTCCACGACTTCAACCGTGCCTTCCTTAACCATTTTGGGCAATAGGTATATGAGTTTTTGAAAATATAATGACAGATGGAATCCAACTAATATACGCAAATAGTCAATAAATACAGAGCGAGGAATACTATGTTGATACGCCAAAAGACGCATTATATCATCACAGAAGAGATTTGCCTGTTTTTCCAGCAACGGTTTAATAACTATTTGAGATGATGATGCTTTTGTATCTATATCAACCAATTTAATTAAATGAAGAATCCCAGCAGTATCAACATCCAACGTCGAACTATCGACTAATCTTCGGCTGGCATTGTCCCAACCTATTGAAAGATAGTTTTTCAGAGCTTTCATAACTTCTGGACGCTGACTTAGCATGATAAATAATTGGTCGGCAGAATTATAATCACGTGTATGCCGTTGATTTCGTATTCTGTAGCTTTCCAAATGAAGAGGACGCATAGACGCAACATTCTCTTTCGCTTTGCCACGAAATACCATATTTACAAGGCTACTTCTAAGCCAGCTTTCTATCGCTTCAGGATTATCTGAGTAACCGATTACATCATGATTTTCTTCTAAAATCTGAAAATACTTCTTTAATGATTTAATATCATGAAATATTCCAGACTTTAACATGAGTTTGATACGTGCTCCATTATTACGCATGAGCATAAATAGATTCACAAGAACATTGTCAAGTGTAATTGCTTTTACATCTGATGCAAAGATATATGGGTCGCGAAAAGCTTTTTCTTCTTTGTCTATTATTGGCATCTGCATGGCTTATTCCTCCTCATCATTTAAAGGTTCTACTATCAGTTGCATAGTTTTTCTTTCAAGAGAAATCTTGTAATAAGACTTTTCATTGTTGGTTACGATAACCTCTGTATAGGTTTCACTTGCAAGCAGGTTTTTAAATACCTGTAACTCTATAAAACGTCCTCTAAGATCGCTTATTGAAGGGCTGAATCCATTTTTGATGTAATACAACATTTCATACAGGTCAAGCGACACCGTAAGCTGAACAGAATGATTCTTTTTGTACCTGAATACAAAATTGTCGTGTTCGTGTTCAAGGAACTCTGTTAAACGTTCATTTGTATCTACCATCAAGTCAAAGTCTTCAAGAGGGAATCTTCGATAGCTTTTTCCACTTGGATCATTTACTCTTGAAGAAGAAAGGAGTAAATGCCGAGATGAGATTTTTGGATTCCAGCAACCTTCACTGCATGAGATGGCATAAGCCAAACGTTTTTTCTCAGCCAGCCAGTTAGTATCATTACTATTAAGAATATTATAAAAATCTTTGATAGATTGGTATGGCATACGCTGCATATAATTGACCTTACCCTCAAAGTATTGATGGCGAATAAACGTTTGATGGCGAATCTTTAGGAACTCTATCTCTTTAGGGGACATATCGTAACTTGGTTTTATTGTTAGCAATGAATTAAATTCATCCAATAAAGAAGTCGTAGAACGAGAAGCAAATGCCAAATAATCCAGCTCGTTTTTGTCTCGATAGTATAAATCTCTATCCTTATCTGGGATTGCGACATTTGCAATATCCGTTTCACGTAATAATTTTATGATTCTATCCTCAGAACGTAAATTAGGGAATAAAGCACTTTCGGGAGCCGTGATATTAAAATACAACCTAAGCCATTCTTCAAGACGCATCCGTTCGTATTCATGTTGCAACATTGCCTTTTCAGATTCATCTGAGGCATCTTCAAGTTTAGACTTTATATCTTCTTCTCTTTGAACGAGCACTGGTATTAACTCACATGTGTAGTCGCGGGTCAACATCCATGCTATCATTGAACGTAAATCACGCATTGTAATGTGAACTTCTCGTTTATAGACGATAGTTCTTACAATCCATTCAAGACGAGTAATAATTTCATTTCCGACAGCTGAATCATTAAAAGAACTGACATTGAAATTGATAAAACATTTGTTTACTAATGGACAAGTTTTACATTTACTCCACAGATGAGGGGATGTCAAAGCTTTGATTTGTTTACGCAGTAATGAATCTCCATTATTATCTTTAGCAGTTACAGAACGAAGATTCAAGTTGATGATCATTACGCCATCAGGAAGTTTGGCAATTCCGCCTTTATAAAAATATTCATCAATGGCATCATAGAGGTATTTATGTTCAGGAGATCCTTCAAGAAAATCCATCAATCTACCTTCATTGATAGCAATAATACGACCTTCAGGCGCTTGATTGAAATTGCCTCTTAACCCCTCAAATGGTTTAAAGAAATCAACAAGAACATCACTGTTCTTCATATTGATTTCATCCTGAGAGCCATCATAATTAGTCTGATATACAATACCGCTCAAACGGATACGTGCTCCATTATGAGTATCGTCAAAGTACTCAATCTCATCACTACTTTGTTCTACTTGGCGAATAAAGGCTGTTTTACCGTCTCCTGCATTGCCTGTGATAATTAAAAGGCGATATTTACCTTCTTTGATTGCAGAAAGCAGCTCGGTATCTAACTTTGTCTCTGTGTATGTTTCTTTGTCTAGTATATTATTACCTTTCCATCCTGCCCGTGTCCCAGCATTGCCTCCTTGACTCTGACTATAAAGGCTATTGATATAATCTACGATTTGTAATTCTTGTCCATTATAGTTGAGGACAGAAACTTCTGTTTTCTTAGCTATTCCCGATTCACCAATAGCCTCTACAGCCTCCAACATTTCTTTTGCCGCTTTGAAGCGGTTCTCATGGCGCGTATTGATAGCCTTCATGACAAATGCTCCAAAATCTGGACTTATTAAAGAATTTAGCGACATAATATCTGCCGGTTTTTTGTCTAAGACAGGTATTCTTTTGCCTGGCCAAGGATAACTATGTGTCAACAATTCATATAATGTTATACCTAATGCAAATGTATCGGCACTGTCTTCCCATTGCATGGTTTGACCATTCATTAAATCAGGCGCCAAATACGGCCAAGTTCCAACCTTGTCAAGATCATGAACATTACTTGTGGCAATGTTGAAATCTATCAAGACGAACTTCCCACTTTTCTCAAAAATAATATTCTCTGGCTTTATATCACGATGTCTGAGTTTTTTGGCGTGAAGATATGCCAGAGCAGAAGTCATCTCATGAATGAACTTATATATTATTGGCAGTGTAAAATATTTATCTCCAATACAATATTCTCTTATATCCTTACCATTGATGAACTCCATCAAGGTGTAGAACAATCCTCCATAGGTTGTCCCATTATATTTGAAACGGACTATATTCGAATGACTAACATCCTTCAGGGCGTTAAACTCATCTATTGTAGATTGAGGGCTAACTCCTTCCTTGAATATTTTGACGGCAAACATAGCTCCTGGCTGAAGGGTATGGAGAGCCTGAAAGACCTTTGAAAACCCACCTTCACCCAATTCCTTATACAAAGAAATTTCTGGAGTTATCATGTCTCCATTCTTCAGTTCGCTCCAATCTTTAGCTTCGGGATGTTTTTCCTGTTGACCGTATTTCTTCTCAATAGCTTCTTTAAAGATATAATCACAGATTTCTTCAATATTTGACCATCGCTTGCTTGCATCTTCTACTATAATTCTGCTGCAAACAACATCAACCCAGGGATCAACATTGGGGTTACGTTTACTTGGCATCATGTTTTCTGTCAACGAACCACCCTTTGCTTTAAGTTGTAAGTAATTTGAGAATGGCAATTCTCCAACCATGAGCTCATATACAATCACTCCAAAAGAGTAAACGTCTGAAGCCGGAGAATAATCGCCTATTATTACATCCTCTGAAGTATATGGATCACGATCAAATGCATCCATACTCAATGATATATTCTGTTTATCCGGTTCATGCAGAACATTATAAGATAAGCCAAAATTTGCTAAAGCTGCATGCCTATCAACCTGAATGAAAATATTCTCAGGACATACATTACGATGAATAACATTATTCTCGTGAGCCAATGCAAGTGCCTTACCTAAATCGAGAATAATCATAATTTTATCTTTATCCGTGAAAGTATTCCTTTGCATAGCACTGCGTAAAGAATGCTCTTCCAGATAATCGGTAATGACGTAATAATGATTCCCATCTTCACTGGTCTGGCAACGACTTTTGATGATAAGAGGAGAAGCTGGCAGTAGTTCTTCACTCATTTCTGCATTATGCACTAATTTATTATGCCGATCAAGTTGCATTGGCGACAGTCCCTCTTTATCAAGAGCATAGTCACGTATCTTATGCTTCTTATCCTGGAAGAACTTGCTATGACACAAATACTCCACATAATCGTCATTTGCTTCTAATATTTCATCAATGATATAATTGCAAACCTCTGTCTTTTTCTTCTTTTTGGACTCACTGCTACCGACAAGATATTCCATAATAGGTAATTGAAGATGGCTGATAGCATTTGCAGACTTGTGAAGACGGTCATGATCCATCAAATAGTCTACAAGTTCGTCATTCAAAAGAAATGTTTTGTTATCGCAATACGATCCGCTTTCAAAACCTGATTTGTTTTGTCCAAGAGAACTAAGGGTTACAATAGCATCCACCCAAGCCAAACCAAAGCGATGATCTTTCTTTTTTAAATAACTGGCTAATAATTTGCTTTTGAAAGTAGCTGATTTTATCGGATTTGGCTTCTCTGTATCATTAATAAACCATGAAGTATCATTTGCTTCTATTCGTCCTCTATAGTCTTTATTCTCTATGGCATAGATAGCATGAGGAGCTATGACTATACAGTCATACTCCCAATATTGAACTGCACCCTGTGCATTCATACTCGGATATTCTCCATTGGGAACCAGATAAAAATTATCTGGTAGTTTTAGCTCCAAGAACTTAATGAGTCTTTCTTCTCCTGCATTAACAGGGCCCCCAGAAAATTTGGGTATATATATTTTTGCCATATATTATCTATTTATCAGTACTTTAAAATACTTTAATGATGTATCAGCCTCGTGTATTACATTTTAGTTTTTGTTTACACTTTCTATTTCCTTTTCAACTAATTTTATTGCTCTTTTTTCTTTTAAGTTTGCTTCATATTGTTTTGAATAAGCCTCATTGACCATAGTATGAATTTTATCCATGTCCTCTCTTTCTAGTATAGGAATAGGTAGTGTATATAATAACTTGGGATTAGGATAGCATTGCTTTGTTCCATATTGTGTATAGCGAATAAGGCGAAATCCATAGTCACTACTAAGCCATGCATATAAATAGCCTGATGGAATGCCTTCAACGGTAGACATTCTATAAAAAGCGCTTGACACGAGCTGTCCATTAAGTTCATCTCCAACATACATACATCTGCAAAAGGTTTCATTTTCACCCAAGGTACCAATTTTAGCAATTAAAATTTCACCTTTACGAAGTAGATACTTTTTATACTGAGGCCTATTAACAACCCATTTGCCTTTAATATGTTGATTAAATATATCCGATTGATTTATCAACATAATTCCATGACCTTCTTCTAATTCCTTAACGGAGACTCCTATAGGTGACTGTAACTTGTTTGTATCAAGCGCTTCATATAAGCTAATAGTATTACAGTTTTTTAGTTCAGGTAGAATTTTTGTTCTTATTCTCTCTGAATGGTTAAATGCATTGAAAGTCGTTGTATTAATATCTTTTATACTTCGAATAAAACATGATATTTCACGATTATTGGAATGTTGACCAAAATAATCATAATCATCAGTAGTTAAATCTCTTAGCCCAGCCCTGCTCTTCAGATAAATTCTCGCTGTAGTAAGCATAGCTGTTGCTTCTTCTCTTAATTTTGAGGCATCATTAATTAAGTTATTTACTTCTTCTTGGCATGGCGTAGGGAATAATGGTATAGATATATCATATACATGATCTGCATTTATATGTTTTACCACACCTCCAAATTTTGATTGTGTTAATTGGCAATAGCCATATTTAGATGATAAATAAGCATATACAACCCCTTTCAGCATTTTACTGTCATCTGGAACAACACGAATCAAATCATGAGTTGCTATCCTGCCTTCAAATGTTGAGTTCGTGAATATTACATTTCCTATGGTTCCTGAACAAGTAATCAGTATCCAATTCTTATGAAGTTTTAAATAATTCAACTTTTCCGATTGTTTTTTGGATAAAAAACGGTTTGTATTCAAATCTGCAAGAACTGTATCTGATGCTGAAAGATAGGGAATTCCATGTTCTTTATCTTTAACAAAGATTCGGGAAAAAATGTTACCTAAAAATACTTTTTCAACAACATTTTTAATGTGAACATTCCCATAAGGAAGCTTATTCTGTAAATTTCTAAACCAAATAGCATCACTTAAGTGATATGATGGATCAATTCTATTAGATCCTATAATGCTATGCATAGTAATAGTACCGCATTTCATAATAGCCCCTCCAAAAATTTTTTATACGCTGTACTTATCTTTGGCAGATCATCATCTACATGCTTTACCCGTTCCGTACGGTGACGTGAGATAAGTTCTCCATTATGGTTATAGCTAGCCCATTCTTTATTCTCCACAAAAAGTATTTCAGCTCCATCATCATCTCGTTCGTAAATTACATTACCCCTTCGGTCTTTACCTACTTTTTCCGCAATAGCCATAAATACATCATACATTTCGCTATTAGGATCAACTAAACGTTCTAACGCAGTCTTTTTCTGAAGGAAGAGCAATGATGCTTGTACTCCAACTTGTGGAAGGAAAGCTTCTACAGGCAAGTCAATACTTGCTAATAGTTTGAAGTGCTCCAATATCCACTTACGAACGGATTCCATTTTAGGATTTCCGAGTATTCCATCGGGCAATACTATTCCCATTTTCCCACCTGGTTTTAAAAAATTGTAACATTGTTCTATGAATAAGACTTCTGGTGCTGTGAAAGCTTTCAGCTCATAATTCTCAGCAATAGTAGAAGCAACCTCCACTTTAGATCCAAAAGGGGGATTGGTGAAAATACAATCAAATTTACCCAATGCATTATCTAAAGAATAAGCACTGTCACATTCATCTATATCTCCTTTATGTTTTATACTATTAGCAACAGATTCGCTGACTTTTTCCACATCTGGTAAAGTGCCATTAGGATATTCCAATGAATTAATATTATAAATATTTGAATGTCCATCACCTGCCATTACCATATTCATTTTTGCAGCCTTTTTTAAATCGGGATCAAAATCGAAGCCGAAAATCATGTTTTCTGCATATTCTTTCACTTTTACATTTACCGCATCAGAATTTGCCTTTGCTTCAAGTAATGCACCCTCCAACTCTGAAAACATGTTCTTGGTTATCTGTTTGCGAACATGGTCAAGAACCATAACAATGAAGCCTCCAGATCCGCATGCTGGGTCTAATACACGGGAGTTAATCGTGGGGTTAAGCATTTCTACCATACACTTAATTACATTTCTTGGTGTAAAAAACTGTCCGGCTTCTTGCTTTAGCGTGTTGCTGACAATTGTCTCATACGCAGTACCCTTAACATCAACAGTTGCATCTAAAAAAGAGTATTTTGCAATTTCGGAAGCGACATAAGCGACTCCATAGTCTGACAAGGAAATCTGTTCGTTTCCAGCGAATACTTCTTTAAATATTGCATCTGCCTTTAACTGTTCAAAAATAGACTTTATACGTTTTGCTACCGCTCTTTGACCTTCTGGAGTATTTCGCTCCTTTACACCGACCCAGAATTGACGATGATATGATTCATTACGTTCAGCACATAAGTATCTCCGCTTTTCATCATAAATCTTGCAAAAGATGAGATTAAGAAGTTCCCAAAAAGCATCTTTCTTTCGTCCCTCATTTCCGTAAATATAATCATGGCAACGTTTGAATGTTCTGATTAATGAATCGTTTGCTGGCTTACGAGGTTGAGAGCGATCACCTTTACGCTCCATGTCTTCGATAGATTCATCAACACCTGGAAAATCTGCAATATCTACAATTTTTTCATTGCCAATAGCATCTTCTATCCTTTGGCTAAAGTGAAGCTCGTCACCATTAGTCCACAGACCAAAATCACAAGATGATGCACGAAGCGCATAATTCAATGCGCCTTCAACACCTTTTTTAGGGTCTGCTGCTTTAACTTTTGAATCACAAACAATGCAAATGCGTTCAAGATTTTCAGGTTCTTTGGCTGCACCTGCACGGAATATAGCGAGATCGACAGAGACACGTTTTCGCTTATCTTCTTCGTCTTGAAAAGAAAACGTATAATCACGCTTCATGTCAGACATCTCAAATCCATACTCCTCATTCATTTGAAGAATTATTGATTGAAGCATCAGTTCCTTTGCGTTTGCTTTTTTCTTATTGCCAGTTAGGACACAGATTAGTTCATCATCATTCAGAACTATCTCATCTTTAATATCTTCAGCCATATTGGTTATATCTTTTCTGTTGAAATTGGTAAAAGTACTATGTTATTTTGAATTCGGATAGATTATTACTCATCCATGTTAGTCCATCTGTTTGGTTATCTTAAACCAATTATTTCATTCTTAGAAGTTCATTAACATCCACTTCTAGACATTTTGCAATCTCCATGAGATTCTCCAAGTTAGGTTGAGCAGAATTAGTACACCATTTAGAGACAGTAGCTGGATCTTTGCCGAGTTTTTCAGCAAGCCACTTATTTGTCCGTTTCTTCTCTGCAAGCACCACTTTTAATCGATTCAAATCTTTATTTTCCATAATGCCATGATTATAATGTACAAAACTAATGTTTTTCTCGCAAATTCATTTCTAGTTTAGAAAGAATATTGCTAGTCATACAAGAAAATGTTGTTTTAGCCAATAAATCATATACAATGTAATTTTCAAATTCTATTTTTACTAATTGTGTATTTCAACAATATTGATTAAGATAAATTGTTTACTTTTGAAGTATAAACAATCTTAAAATTGATTTTTATGAATGATAATATTGATTAGTTTCATTATCACTTTTTCCTTTGACAAAATTAATCGGGCAAAGGAATCTTACATCTGTTAAATTCAGATATTTGTATGTTAAATATTTTTTTAGAGCATCACTAGCTTCCCTAATTATATCTTTATTTATCTGATCATGATGTACCTCTGCTTGAGGATTAAATCTCAACATAATGGAATCACGAGAATCCTGATCGCAGGTAAAGCTAGGACTATGAAATAAAAAGTTACCCCCCCAATCTTTTGATCCGAGAAGAGGTAAATAAAGATAAAGACGAGGTATAGAGTTATCAAAATTAAATACCTTAAGGCCTTCTGATATTTTTTTAAATGGTAAAATAATAGTAAATTTACTTTCTCCTGTTTTCTCTTCCAAACATCTTAAACTTTTTAATAGGAACAAACTTATTATTTTATCTTTCTGCCCACTTTGTGAATGAAGAATGGTTGTCTCATAAACACGAAGATTTTCTAAATTGTCATAAATTTCTTCGTTTTGGAATGTAAAACTTTCCTCTTTTGCCCCTTCAACCTCATCAATAAAACTGATAGATTCAATATGCTTATTTAAAGCTAACACATATGGAACTAATTTAGGAGCTTCTTTTATTGCAATCTTAGTATTCTCGCGTTCTGCATTAAAGTTATGTTGATATTCAAAAATAGTTTCTCGTCGTGGGTTATCCTCTAAAAAGTTTAAATCTAATCCCCATTGTTGAGTCTTGGCTATCGTAGCATCAAGATCATCACTTAACTTGACTTTATCTTGAGCAGAACGTTTTATTATGAAATCTCTTCCTGAAAAATTATAAAATTTTAGACCTCCTAATAATGATAGTGAACCAGACAAACGAAAATCCAGACCAAATTTATGGGTAGTAAGGAAACCTGTTCCATATTGCCCAACTTGTATGATATCTTCTCGAACTTTCGAACTTGTCTGTAAAATAAGCGATTGTAATGTTGTACGAGTAAACGGTTGACCATTATGTTGAAATACGAAATGATCTTGTTTGCGTATAAAAACGATTTTTGTTTTTTTATTTTCATAAGCAACATCGCGAGCATTTTGCACTAACTCCCATATTGGACGGTCTGGTTGTACTCCAGGATTCTTTTGAAGGCCAGTAAGAATATCATTTGCATATCCTTCCCACATGTTTTTTTTTAAAGTATTTTTTGCTTCTTGTTCAATTTTTTCTCGCAAGTTCCGCTCTGTTTCTTCCATAACCATTAAATAATTCCAATTATATTATCATTATGTTTATTGTCTTTTTACTGTATTTTTTTGCAGTAGTGCAATATTAGTCGAGCATAAATTTCAACCAATATGCTCATAGTTTTTGTGAGCATTAAACAAATATACAGCAGAATATTTTATTCAAAGAATAATTTGCCTGATTTAAATATTAGATTAGACATTAGAACATCAAACTATTCTCATTTTTGTCGGACAAAAAGACTTCAATACAACATATATTATTTTTATACTAAGGATGTTGGCTCCCTTCTAATTAACGAATCATTGATTATCTACGATACTAAACATAAGAAATTTATAATCAATTATTAATCACCACCAAAAGTAATCTCACAGTTATATTCTGGTGATGTTTTCCACCATCAAAACACCAATTTCCTTTGCCAGCGAACAATTAAAAACGAGTACGTATGGCAAACGAACAAATCACATTTGATAAGCTGCCGCAGGCGGTAGGTTATCTCACAGAACAGATGGAACAAATCCGGCAAATGGTAGCAGCACTGCAACCGCAGGTTTCTTCCGACAAGCATCGTCTTATTGAAATTGACGAAGCTTGTAAAATCACACGAAAGGCGAAGCCTACCATTTACACGCTTGCGCGTAAAGGACTGATTCCGGCTTACAAACGAGGGAAAAAACTCTACTTCTATGAAGATGAGCTGCTGCAATGGATTGAGTCCGGACGCAAGCAGATGCAGGCAATGTCGCTCCAGGAACAGGCAGCGGAGATAGTACATGGAGCGAAACGCAAACCAAAGGGAGGTTATAACTTTTGATCTACACGGCTATGGAAACCTCCAAATTAACAGCAGAAGGTATTATCGGCGAGGCTGTGCGCATCGGAGCCAAGATGTCCGGCGGTGAGTTCTCGATAGAAGTCTTTCCTATCAAGATTCAGCGTATCATTGGCAGTTTACATGATTGTCAGGGCTATCCCGTGGATTATGTCGCTGCGGCTATCCTTGCGGCCATTGCCGTGGGGATTGGCAACTCCCATTTGGTGCAGGTGAAGCGCAACTGGCTGGAAAGTCCCATTCTGTACATGGCACTGATTGGACGCCCTGGGGCCAATAAGAGTCACCCGCTGAGTTTCGCTTTCCAGCCGTTTATTGAACACGACTATTGTCAGAATCAGGAATATCAGAAGCTGTATGCCGAGTATGAACGCACTATGTCCATGAGTAAGAAGGAACGCTTGGAAGCCGGTTTGGATGAGTTTCCGCAGGCTCCCGTGCGCAGACGTTTTCTTGTTTCGGATATTACCCCCGAAGGATTGAGCCTGATACATGCCCAGAATCCCAGAGGACTCTGCCTTTGGTCGGACGAGCTGTCGGCTTGGTTCAAGAACTTCAACCGCTACAATAACGGTTCGGAAGAACAGTTCTGGCTTTCAGTGTTCAATGCCAAGCCCACGATTTCAGACCGCAAGAGTACGCAAAGTTCCATTTTTATCAGACGTCCCTATATCTCTGTTATCGGTACCATCCAAAAGAAGATTCTGGGCGAACTGGTCAAGGGCGAGCGTTCGAGTAACGGTTTCATAGACCGTATCCTTTTCGTGATGCCTGAGTCTGTCTTGAAAAGCAGATGGAACGACCGGGAAACTTCTGAAGAACTGGAAATCCAGTGGCAACAGATTATCGACAAGCTGATCGCACAGGATTGTCCGCATGACGAGAATAATGAGTTACAGCCTCAATGCCTGCCATTCGATGAAAATGCCAAGCAACGGCTTTACGGTTGGCAGCATGAAAATGCCCGCCAATGTGATATGGAAACCAATGATGCTTTGGTAGGTATTTACTGCAAACTGGAAATCTACATTATCCGGTTTTGTCTGATTATCCAGCTTGCCCGATGGACTTGCGGAGAGTGCGACAAGCATACGATTGACCTTGAAAGCGTGAACCGTGCCATCCTGCTGGCCGAGTATTTTCGGACAACAGCCGTAAAAGTGCAGACTGCCGTCAGTCAGGAACAGTTGAACGAATTGCACCGCAACATCTACCTGAATCTGCCTCAGAGATTTACAACGGCAGAAGGTATCGGCATTGCTGAAAGTTACGGGATGAAGGAGCATGCCTTCAAGATGTTTCTAAAACGCCACATCGGAACATTATTCAGAAAAGAGAATCATGGAGAATACAGTAAATAAACCTGTTACTATGCACATTTTCGCAACCGAGGGGTTTGTGAAGTTGCGAAAATGTGCATAGTAACATCCAAACAGAAAGAAAAATGAGCTACAGATTCACATTAGAACCATACAAAGGTGTCAGTACCCGGCATACATGCCCGAACTGCCACCGCAAAAGTTGTTTCGCCAAATACATCGATACGGAAAAGCAAATCAGCTTTCCCGATTATGTAGGGCGATGCAACCATGAACAGAAGTGCGGCTACAACTATACGCCCAAAATGTACTTTGACGAAAGCCCAATGGCCAAGGAACGATTGAGCGAAGAATTTGTGCCGGTGTCAAAGCCTCGCATCAGTCTGCCTCCTGCACCATCCTTCATTGAGCCGGAAATCATGAGGCAGTCCCTGAAGCTGTATCAAACGAACAAGTTGTTTCAGTTCCTGAGTTTCCATTTCGGGCAGGAGGCTACCGAAGAACTGATGTTGCGCTACCATGTGGGAACATCGAAGCATTGGCCGGGAGCTACGGTCTTCTGGCAGGTAGATATTTCCGGACGAGTACGCACTGGAAAAGTGATGCTCTACAATTCTGAAAACGGGAGACGGATTAAAGAGCCGCACAACTACATCACGTGGGTACATTCTCTTTTGAAGAAAGATAATTTCAACCTCCGGCAATGCCTGTTTGGTGAGCATCTTTTGTCCTCTGACCAGCAACGTCCAGTTGCCCTTGTGGAGAGTGAGAAAAGCGCTTTGATATCCAGCTTCTATCTGCCGCAATATCTATGGATTGCTTCGGGCGGAAAGAACGGAGCGTTCAATCGAGATGCCATGAGCGTATTGAGAAACCGACGTGTCCTGCTCTTCCCTGACCTGGGTGCAACCGACTATTGGAACAGTAAAATGGAGATAATCCGGAGCCTGGGAATAGAGGTTTCTCTTTTCGATTTTATGGAAAGAAACGCAACAAAAGAAGAACGGGATGCAGGTTATGACATCGCTGATTTTCTGCTGAGAGAAGAGACAAAGGAGGCTATTTTCAATCGTCTTATCGTGTTGAATCCGGCCTTGAAAACGCTGGTCGAGACTTTCGATTTGCAGCTTGTCAATGTGGAGAAAGCACCGCTTTCAGCAACGGTTCAACATACTCGGAAAGGACTTTTCAAACGATGACTTTCAGATGTCTGCTTCACTTCTTTTTCACTGGAGCAAGTTTATGCCGGTGTATTACATTTCCCGGCCACTTGCTAACCTCAAAAGACGGTGAGACAGCTCCCGATGGTCACAGTTATTAATCTCAAAAGCAAATATTATGGACAAGAAAAATACAGTTACAATCCGTCTTACAGACGAACAATTCGGCTGGCTCAGAGCACTCAGCCGACGCAGTAAACGTAGTCAAAGCGAGGTAGTGCGTTCACTCATCGAACACGGTACGGTGCGCGAACGGATTACGAGAGAAAATCTTGACATCATCCGAAAACTGATTGGCGAAAGCACGAACCTGAACCAGCTTGCCAAACGAGCCAACGCTTACGTTTTTTATCGTGTGGCAGATGAGTGTCGGGCCGTTGCCAAAGAGATTTCACAACTCATAAAACAGCTCAAGGATGATAGGTAAAATTGTAAAGGGCACATCGTTTTCGGGATGTGTAAACTATGTGCTGAAAGAAGATAAATCGCGGCTACTGAAAGCGGTTGGTGTCTACGGTTCGCCCGAAGAAATAGCGGAGCAATTCGAGTTACAGACTTTACTGAACGACAAGGTCAAGAACACGGTCGGTCATATATCATTGAGCTTCTCCGTAGAAGACGGGGACCGCATCCGTGACGATGATGGGCTGATGCTGAAGATCGCCCACGACTATATGAAACTGATGGGAATTGAGAACACGCAGTTCATCATCGCTAGGCATACCGACCGTGACCATCCGCATTGTCACATCGTTTACAACCGGGTGGATAATGACGGCCGCACCATCAGCGACAAGAACGACCGCTACCGAAATGAAAAAGTTTGTAAGATGCTGACAGCCCGTTACCGCTTGCATTTTGCTGAAGGAAAAGAGCATGTGAATTTCATGCGGTTGCGCCATCACGACAGGGTTAAGTATTTTATCTATCATGCCTTGAAACGAGAGGTTCCGAATGCCCGAAGCTGGAGTGAGCTACGACTGGCTTTACGGAGATACGGAATTGATACGCAATGGAAGCTAAGTCGCACGACCGGGAAGATGCAAGGTGTCAAGTTCACATGCAACCAACAGACCTTTAGCGGTTCCAAGATTGACCGCCAGTTCAGTTTCCTGAACATCGACCAGGAACTGAGATATAACGCTCTTTCTGCTACCATGAACCAACGTCATGTACAGGTAGAAACCATATGCGAGGAACCTCGTCATGAATATCAGCAGGAGAATCATGCCGGCATTAGTCTGGGATTGTTCACACCCTCTCCTACGGATTATGATACTGAGGAAGCAATACAGGCCAACCGGCTTAAAAAGAAAAAGAAGAAAAAGAAACCGAAACGCAAGCGAGGTTTCAGTCTATAATCAATTTTTATTAACCATCAAAATTCAAATTATTATGAACTATTCCGATTTTATTTACGATTTCAATCTCTATTTGTGTGAGAGATTCGGTTACAGAAACAGTTGTTCCGTTATGCACAACGCCAACGGCATTTGTGTTTCTGTCCATGTGGGCGAAATGGATTTATACATCCGTTTCTGGGAATACAGTTGTGGTGTAGGTCACTACCCCGATTGGAGCATTATCATTGTGCGCAGCAATTTCAAACGAAACCAGCAGGAAAACCTGAAAGACCTTGCTCGTTTCTTCAAGGAGTACGCCCCACGCTATGGTTACAAATACCTCTGCACCGAGGATGATGACTACAAGTATTATCAGACCCTTGGTTTGAAACTTATCCATAAAGGATTTTTCAGACAATATAATTATGGGTTGCCGTTGAAGGAGTTGGAGGTATAATGTAGATTTTTAAAAAAGGAGAGGTTTTCCTCTCCTTTTTTATTTTGTAAATCCATTATTTGTCGTTAATAGAGAGGGAAAGTACAGTTGTCCTTCGATATTATTCAGTCCGAATTTTTATAAATAACATACAACAAAGTAAAGAACAAACTACTTCATTTGAGACTTATAGTCCATATATGTTTTCCCTATTAACTGTACCTCCTTACTAATCGTATTTTTAAGTATTGCCTTGGTTATGTTTTGCGCATCAATTTTAATCTGTTTTGTTTCTGTATGATTCTCATATTCAAACTTGATTTCTTTAATCTTGATATTTCCGCAATCTGTTTTTATATAAGCATCGTCAAATGGAAATACATAGTCTTTATTTTGTTCGCAATTTTCAGGTAATTCTTCTTCTAATTTATGTATGTCTGCAATAATCTCATCTTTTGCATTTCTAATCTTATTTTCTCTAGTTGTTAAAGGAATATGGGTTGCATTAATCCATTTGTTGCTACTAGGCGAAAAACTCAAACAGTCCAGTCGTTTCTTATATAATTGGATATTAAAATCATGTGCTTTAGCCCAATCTTCATCAACCAGAAAAAGTCTATGTCTAACAGAACTATCAATAGTTAATGTGGTTTCAGCAACAATAGCCTCTCCCTCTTCTGGTTCTCTTAATTCCATTAAATCAATTCCGTAATGCTCACCAAATTTCTTCGCCCCTTCTTGATAACCCTTCTTGGTAACCATTATGCCTTTTACATCTTCCAAATCATAAAGGACACCAAAAAAATCTCTCACTTTACCAATAGATACCGTGTGGTTATAATTCTTACACTCTATTGCAATCTTAAATGTGGTATTATCATATTGATACTCCCAGTACACATCTATTTGATGCTTCTGACCTGACTTTCCCGTCAATTTCACATCATGCCTAACCTCTATATTCTTTACATACAAATTTTTCAAAATCTCATTATAAATCTCTTGAGTAAATTTCTCATATTCAATATTATCAGGAACTGCAAAAAGAATGGGTTTCTTTCTTTGAATGTTTAAATTTGGTAGAATATGAAGATGGAAAGACAATCCCAGTTAAATCTATTCGTGTTCTTAGTAATGAACTTTATTTGGCTTGCGAACAAGATGTTAGTTTGTTAGACGCTATTTATAATTTACTTTCTAAAGCTGTTCATTTAATCTTACCCAAGAAAGAAGAACTATTATTCTGGAGTAAAGTAATAAATGAATGGTATGTAGATAATGAAGCAGAGAATCTGCATATCATTTCTATAGATAGCCTTGTTTCTTTGATACAAGAAACAACTATTACTGAATCTGATCTAGATTGGTTACATAAACTTTGCTACTATTTTAAGAATAATGGGCATGCTGATTATTTAAATAAGCCTATAATTCCGAATGAGGAATATAGCTTATGTATTCAGAAAGAATTGGTTAAACCTGCTAACTTTGGAAACAAGATGAAAGCAATTCTTAGAACATTAGTACCAGAGTCTGTTAAGAAATTTGTGCATTCTCGTTTTGTAGATATAGTAGAGGAAGGTTCTAGTAATTTTGGTAATGTAGAAGCATGTGTTGCTCTTGGAAGCTATTTTGAAAGTTTAACTTTATATGATGACAGCCTTAGAAATTCTTTAATTGCTGGAGTCCCCGTAGATATAAATCAGCATTCTAAAAAACGAATTTCTTATGATGAAGTGCGTGCTATTATGGATTTATATAAATTACTTATAGCAAATAGCTATGGAGGATTTCCTGAAAGATGTTTTAATTTGCTTTCTGAATATTATGATTATTATCCAGACAACACTGAAGAAGTTGCGAAAGAAGTACTTGATGTACGAAAATGTTATAATGCTTTATTGCATGATGCCTTGCTTGGTTTTACCCTAGATACTGATAAAAGTAGTAAAACAAGTTGGATATTGAAGATAGTTGAAGAATTGTTTAAATTTAAAGATACTCAAAATTTTCTTAGAAATTACCAAGTATACCCCAATCAGATGGGTACATATAAATATGCATCCCAACTTAAGAAAGAAGAATTCGGTATACCAAAACGTCTTAAAGGACTTTATAATGAGATATGCAATAATAACATTGAAAAAATAGAAAAAGATTTAGTTGATAATGAATTTGCTCCTTACTTTATTGAGGTAAACGAATTGAAAGCTCAAGAGTTAGCAGATGAAATCCAAAAACCATTTAAAGGAGATGATGGGAGACGAACTATTGCGAATGATAGTCATCGGAAACAATATTTAGAGATTATTGAGCGTTTTAACAATCCAGAGGATGGACATATTTGGAGAAATTTGTTTTCAATAATCAATCAAATACGTCCGTATTTAATGCTTTCTGTAATAGATAGTCCTCAAAGCCAAGAAAGTATTTTTACTATTATGAAGGTAGAAGATGAGATAAAATTACAAAAAATTGCAGCTCTTGCAGAAGATCCTAATTTTGATCGTATTGTTACGCTAGGTAAGGAAGCTTTAGAGAAGGAAGAACGAGAGAATAATGATATCGAGTTCAAGAAAAAACTTGGAGCTATTGTAGAAGAAATATTACAAAAAGAACTTAATGATATTTTGAATGGAAATACGTTAGAAGCTCCTTTAGTAAGAAATGAGCAAGGTGGACAAGATTTAATTCTGAAAATTAACAATTTACCAGTCTATTATATAGAAGTGAAATCTAGATGGTCCTCTGATAGATCTGTTTTGATGACAACCTTACAGCATAGAACTTCTTATCAAGAAAAAGAGCATTATGCTCTTTGTGCTGCTGATATGACATCATTTCTAGAGCGAGCTCGTAAGCACGAGTATCCTCCTTTTGAACAGATTGAATGTCATCTTATGTTTATCCCAAACATTGGAGAATTGAATAGTCGATTAAAAGATGCGACATTGGATAATGATAGTCAAGTGCATATAGCAGGAGGATACCAAGTGATAGTTCCTCAAGATGTCATAGCAGAACACGGTATTTCGTTTAGAAACTTCATAGACTTATTAAAAGGTAAAATTAAGAAGATGATAGTATAAATGCTTCTATTTATAGATAATTATGAGGAATTTCTTTCTAATAAAATTGTACAATTTGTTTCTGTATTCGACATTTTACGCTCAATAGTTGATATTTCTAAGTCATGGAGGGTATGAGCAAAAACATTCTTGATGAAAGTAGCGGTATTAATACGCTTTTTACTAAACGCTTTACCAATATTCCATCCAAAGTGCATTATATCAATGCTTTTAAGTTGTGAGTCAACCTTTACAGGCGATATCTTCTGCAAGGTATCGCCTGAACTATATTCTACGATGTATGCACATAAACGGTTGAGATCTTCTTCACTCATATAGGCGACCATTGTTTGCTTCGTATAGCTGAGAACCTTTTCCAATCTGGTTTGAGTAGCATGGTTCTTTTTTGCTATAGCGTTGCTTCGCATAACTTCATATTCTGAGGGTTCAGAGATTGTTTCTTCAGCGGTAGGGGCAGACTCAATGACATCAGGCGTAGCTTGGTTTGAATCTTTGATTGTAGGAACTTCCGGAACAGAAATGGTATCATTGTGATTTTTCATCGTTTGAAAAGCAGAGAAACGCAATAGAAAAGCTTCTATGCGTGGCAGCAAAAACTGATTAGAGGTTGTCTGTAAACTGGTATAGATCGCCATCAAGACAATTACTGTTGCAAAAAATGCAACACTACTACTGAAATCATCAACACCCTTGAATAAAACAAACTGACGAACTAAAACGCCAACAACAAGAGTACCTACCAATACAAGGGAATGGAGTGCTATATGTTCTATACTTTTCTGATTCATAGTGATATTTGCTAATTGTTTGTGCGCAAATATATATCGTTTCATTAATACCATACTATAAATCCAAGAAAGTGGCAGCATTTGTCCTCGATATGTAGCTTTTTTCCTAGTTAAGAGCATAATAGCTATGAATTAAATTCGGCTTTATTATGTAATCTATTATTTGGGATTTAATCTTTTAGAAAACAATAAAATTGTAGTAGCTATTAATATTAAATGTGTATATTTGCTTGTAAATCAATTTTATAATATGCATATAGTCTATAAAAGCAAACCTATGCCAATTCATATTGATGAATATGAGCATAATTCTTTTGAATATGATAAATGGATCATATCAGATGATTATAGGGAATTAAAACCTGGCTATGAATATCGTATTATAGTTTCTACAAAAGGAACGATCAAAGATTATAATGACTTAACATATGATTCAATTTTGGCATCAGGTTTTGTGGAAAAACTAACGATGTTACTTAAATATGTCTTAGGAATTTCTTTGAATTCTCCTTATAATCAGATATTTCGCAAAAGAATTAGAGCTATAGATTTTAGAGAGATACCTAAAGGTTGGGAAGCTAATATTGCTGAAATTGATACATATTTAATGGAAACGCTTCCTTCATTTGCACGAGCAGTTCCTATTCCTACTAATGGAAATATGAAAACCTCTATTTTGGATGAATTACATATTGCTCTTAATAATTATGATTCTTTGGATGAAGAAATTAAAGATTTAATAGCAGTGCATAATAGTGCTATTGAATCCGACGAAAGAGCGTGTTATCTAATTATGGGGAAACTAATTGACATGATTAATTGGTTATATCCATTAAAGCATAGACTTGATAGACGAATTAAAGAAACCTTTCCTGAACTAATTCCTTTCTTTGGAGATACAACAATAAAAGATTTAATGGGAATTGCTAATTCAAGAAAAGAAACAAGGCATTATAATGCCTCACCTCAATCACCTCATCCTGCATTAACAAATCAAGAAGCTGAATTATATTTTCAGCGTATAGATATTTTAGCTTTAGATATTGTTCGAATAAGACTTGGTTTACCTAAAATTGCTGTGGAAGATGAGAAATAATAAATAGGGAATTCTGAAAAATCGGAATTCCCTATTGTTAATATAGAATTATTTCAACGAAATCTTATTCGCCGTCTCTCGCTTCTTGGAGTTAATCAAATCAGCATAGATTTGAGTGGTGGTGACATTCTTGTGTGTCAGCATCTTCGATACTGTGTAAATGTCTGTACCTAAAGAGATTTGGATGACCGCATACGAGTGCCTAAAGCAGTGGAAGGTTATGTGCTTTCTGATTCCGGCTTCGGCAATCCATTGTTTCAGTGGATGATGGGTCATGGATCGGGTTAAGCCTTTGAAGACTTTTCCGGTGCCCCATTCGCCACACAACTCCAGTGCCTCCTGACTGATGGGGAGGGTGGCTTCTGTTTCTGTCTTTTCGGTGCAGATACGGATGTAGTAGCCTTGATCCGGACCGACTTCAAAATCACGCCAGTCCAGCTTCAGGATATCACTGATACGGAGGCCGGTCATGCAGGCAAACAGGGATGCCTGTTTCAAGACTGGAATCTTGCATGGCGTAGCTGCCAGTTTCTTGACTTCATCAAGTGTCAGATACTCTTTCTTGACCTCTTTCCATTCGATTTTTTCCAGAAAATCGTTCAAGTTCTCACGCAGCATCTTCTCTTTGTAGGCTATCTTCAACAAGGCTCGGAAAGTTGAATAATAGCCAGCCGCCGAATTGCGTGAGATGTAAGCATTGGGATGATTGATCTGTTTACATTTGAGCAGGTAATCCCTGAACTTCTCGCACAGTTCCACGGTGACATCGCCAAAGGTGCATTTACCACCGACAAATTTCTCGAAGTGATTGTAAACGCAATCCCATTTCTCATACTTTTCTCGTGCCTTTGTCCGGAAGTAGGCGAGGAAATCGACCTTTTGTTTATTCTTGTCCAGGAACCCGAATTCTTCATTGATAAGCGACTGGACACGGATACAACGGATAGCCTCTGCCTTGTTCAACATGTCCTGATTGAACAGTCTTTGCTGCTCGTTCTTGGGCTTGGCATAGATGTAGATACCGAGGAATTCCCGGCGACTCATCTTCATCGTATAAGGATTGCGGATGGCCGGATAATAATCCAGATAAAGAGATATGCGGTCGTTACGCAATGGCTTTTGTCTCAGAGTTACGTTAGTGCATGTAAGTGTCATAGCTATATTGTTTTTTGATTAATACTTGTTTTTGTTGCAAATAAAATAGGTGTTCTAATGGTGGTATTTATCACCGGAAAATAACTTTCGACTCATTCTATCTTTGGAGGCTCAAAGAACTTGTCCAGCTCTGCCCGCAGGATCTTGGTATATTTACCGACCTTGATACGGGGAATATTGTGGTATTTCACATAATGGTAGAGTTGATCCCGTGTCAGATTGAATCGCTCCATCGCTTCGGCAATGGTGTAGTATTTGGGTTCTTCTGGAGCTATGAGACCTTTGGCAATGTCCACATGCTTTTTGGAGTAGTACACCATGATGCCGACCTTCTTCTTGGGAATTGCATTCTTTGATACAAAAGAATAAATGGCCGTCAGTGTCATACCGAACTTCTCCTGCATGTCTTGCGTGCTGTACCATTCCTTGATTTCAGGATCGGGAGCTTTCTTTACAAAGTAGTCATCAATATGCTTTTTGCTCCAATAGGTTTTACCACGGTGAAAGGTTCGTGGAATATCATGTTCCTTAGCGATATGAAATATCCAAGAATCCTTTACGCCATACTTTTCCTTGACTTCAGCTGTGGTGTAGAAATCTGATATCGGAGTTTTCTCTTTGGGCTTATTCTCATTATTGGAAGCAATAATGTAGTCGAACATCTTATCAATATCCGAACGCCGTACAAGAGTTTTCCCATCAAATCTGACCGCTTTGATTTTCGCGTTTCTGATATACCGATAAATTGAGGTACGACCTACACCTAAAAATGCAGCAACTTCAGTAGGGGTTAAGAACTCTTTTTCAGAATTAGGTTTTAATTCTGCATCATGTTTCAAGTGGAATTCTTGAATTCGTTTTTTTCTAACTCGATCTTTGTATGCGAGGTTTGCGCACCTGTGTGAACAGTATGCGGTAGTAATCTTATGGGCGGTAAAAATAGTGCCACACCACTCGCATTTCTTTTGAACTTCAATGTTACTAGCCATTTTAATTATCTTTTTAGTTCGCCAAATCTGTTTCATTGCGTACCACAGCGTTCCAAGGCGTTCCAGGTTATCCACCATCTGGCAGGCAGTAAACCCAGCTTTTGGCTTGTGAGGTACACAGGAGGTACAAAAAATGGCGTAAAAAGGCTTAGCAACGATTATCAACGATACTTGAGCAACAAAAAAGGCGCCCGTAAAGAGCGCCATATTAATCGATTATAATCAATTTAACTATTTGATAATCAAGTATTTACTTGCCGATGCAAAAGTTTTGAAATATATTTTGCAATGTTTCTTCCGAGGTTATACCTCCTTCTGCAACAATCTCACTTAGTTCGTGGATACATTGTCTTAAATCCTCACTTACCAAATCTCCTGATAATCCCAATTGCAATCCTTCCTGTACTCTATGAATAGAATCCAATGCTCGTGTTAATGCTTCGTAATGGCGTACATTTGTAATGATAATATCGTTTTGGTTGATTTCTGGTAAGGCGGCTGCCTGTACTAACTTTTTTTCCAGGATCGTTATATTTTCCCTTTTCTTTGCTGAGATAAATAGTTTTTCCACTTTCATGTCAGCAAATATAGCTGACAACTCTTCTTTTTGTATTGCTAGTAACAGATCTGACTTATTAAATAAAATAATCATCTTTTTCCCTTCGCAGTGTGGAAGAATTTCGGCTTTTAATTCTTCGAACCGTCTTTGGGCATCTGTAGAGTCTATCATCCATAAAATGACATATGCTTGGTCCATCTTTTGGAAAGTACGTTCTATCCCTAGATTTTCTATTGTATCGTTCGTTTGGCGGATTCCAGCTGTATCAATAAATCGGAATGTGACACCTTGTAAATTGATCGTATCCTCTATTACGTCACGGGTCGTTCCATGGATATCACTGACAATGGCTTTTTCCTCATTCAGCAACGCATTCAGTAAGGTGGATTTTCCAGCATTCGTCTCTCCGATAATTGCTACAGGAATGCCATTCTTGATTGCGTTTCCTACACTGAAAGAATGAGCTAGCTGGGCAATAACTTGTTCGATATGGGTAGCTAGACTGCTCAGTTCGTCACGATTGGCGAATTCTAGTTCTTCATGATCACTGAAATCCAGTTCTAATTCCATTAACGAAGTGAAATGAAGCAATTGGTTACGCAGGTTAGAAAGTTCTTTACTGAATCCTCCACGCATTTGGCTCATGGCTAGGCGATGGGTGGCGGCAGACGATGAGGCTATCAGATCGGCCACAGCTTCGGCTTGGCTCAAGTCCATTTTTCCGTTTAGAAAAGCACGTTGGGTGTATTCACCTGGTAGAGCGGCACGACATCCATTATAGATCAGGAGTTGTATAACTTGCTGCAGGATATAGGATGAACCATGACACATGATTTCCGTACTGTCTTCACCGGTATAAGAATGAGGGGCACGGAACAAAGAAATTAAAACTTCGTCTATTACTTCTTCTGCAGAAGGTATAATTGATTCTTTTTTTTGTAACGTTTCACTTTTTTCTTGCGGAATTTCACTCGTTTTTTGGAAAAGTGTATTATTAATTTTTCGCTTTGGGGAACAAATCTTTCCGAAAGTAAGAGTATATGGTGCTCGTTCTGTCAGTGGCTTGCCTGTGGCGGGTGTAAATATGCGTGACGTTATTTCAATCGCTTTTGGGCCAGATACACGAATTATTCCGATGGCTCCTCCCTGGGCGGTGGCAATGGCGCAGATTGTATCTTGGTTTATCATTTTCATTTGGTTAATAATATAATGTTTTAGCTACGATGGCTGTTACTTCTTCTAAATAACGGCGGTCTGTCTCATCAAAAGAGTTTAATAGATTACTGTCAATATCCAATACTCCCTTTACTTGTCCATTAGCAAGAATAGGAACAACAATTTCGGAGCGGGAAAGAGAACTGCAGGCTATATGTCCGGGGAATTGTTCTACATTGGGCACTATCAAGGTTCGAGCTTCTGACCATGAGGTTCCACATACTCCCTTTCCTTTATGGATGCGATAACAGGCGGTGCTTCCCTGAAAAGGTCCTAAAATAAGTTGGCCGTCTTTAACCAGATAGAAACCTACCCAAAAAAAGCCGAAGGCTTCCCGAAGAGCAGCGGCAGTATTGGCCAAAACACTTATTTCTTCTTTTTCATCTGATATTAAAAGTTCAAACTGAGGGAGGAAAAGACGGTAACGTTCTACTTTATTACTAGTTGTTTGTTTGAAACTGGTTTCCATATTTTTATTTGTTTTATGAGGGGACATCTTGTTGTTTTTTTACAAAAAATGGTCTTCTATGAAGCGATGTCTCCTGTTAGGTAAAAAGAGTTGGCTTATTCTGTAAAAAATCTGTTTATGCCAATCTTCTTCTCGATGATAATAAGAATAAGTATTGATAGATGATCCGGTGAATTTTATCCATATTATATAGACAACTAAATTGGGAATTATATTCTTTCCAAGACTTTTTCTATCAAACCATCAATAGAGTTTTTATAGCCGGTATTGGCTTCCTTTATTAGTCGGTTGGCAATTACCATACATACAGTCATGGCTTTGTGTCCCATCAGGCGTGCTAATCCGGCAAGGGCGGAACTTTCCATTTCAAAGTTAGTGATGCGATAGTCTTTGTATTCAAATTTCTCAATCTTTTCATTCTGTTCAGGATCGGCCAGTGGAATACGGAGTTCTCGTCCTTGCGGGCCAAAGAAACCTCCTGCGGCGATAGTTATGCCACGGACCATATCATTTTGCGCGATGCGGTCTATTAATTCCCGGTCGGCATCAATGACGTATGGGTGGGCGATGCATACATTACCTTCCCAACCCATGTAATTTATAAAAGCTTGTTCGAATTTCAGATCGCAAACCTCATTGCGTCCGGCGTAGAAATTGAGTAGTCCATCAAAACCGATAGACTTTTCAGAACAAATATAGGTGCCAACGGGAGTATAAGGCTGTAATCCGCCACATGTACCGATACGTACTAATTCCAATTGGCGTAAGTGGTCTTTTTCATAACGGGTATTGAAATTAATATTGGCCAAAGCATCTAATTCATTCATCACAATGTCTATATTGTCACAACCTATACCGGTGGAAACTACGGTGAGACGTTTCCCTTTATAAGTACCGGTAATGGTCTTGAATTCACGGCTTTCTATTTCACATTCTTTAGTTTCGAAATGAGAAGCTACTAATGCTACACGCCCAGGGTCACCTACTAGAATTATTTTATTTGCCAGCTGTTCCGGTTTGATATGAAGGTGAAAAATAGAGCCGTCGGGATTGATAATCAACTCAGATTCTGCATAATATTTTTTCATAATCTTTTTTTTGTGGTTAATGGTCTGTATAATTGATGTTATATTTCTTGTCTTTTTAATGGGTATACAAACAGATTATTTCTTAGATGTAGATGCCACGGATTTATAAACTTTCATTGATATTAGCATGATAAAGAGAAAAACAGTTTCATTCGCATCCAAGAAAAATACATTAATAGTTGAATACTAGTTTTATTTGCTTAATGGTTCATTACCGAAAGTTGTTTCGGGTTTTGCAATATTTTCACGCATGGAGGTATCTGCTTGTATATTCTTCATGCGGTAATAGTCCATAATGCCTAGGTTGCCACTACGAAATGCTTCCGCCATGGCCTTGGGCACTTCGGCCTCTGCCTGAATTACATTCGCACGGGCCTCTTCTGCTTTGGCTTTCATTTCCTGTTCCAAAGCGACGGCCATCGCACGGCGTTCTTCTGCTTTGGCTTGTGCAATATTCTTGTCGGCATTGGCCTGGTCTATTTGTAAAGCAGCTCCAATATTTCTGCCTATATCAATATCAGCTATATCAATAGACAGGATTTCGAAGGCCGTACCGGCATCTAAGCCCTTGCGGAGTACTAATTTAGAGATAGAATCAGGATTTTCCAATACGGATTTGTGATTTTCGGACGATCCGATAGAGGACACGATACCTTCACCAACACGTGCTAGAATCGTGTCTTCTCCGGCACCTCCTACTAATTGGCGGATATTGGCGCGTACAGTGACACGAGCTTTAGCTATAAGCTGTATGCCGTCTTTGGCTACAGCAGTAACGGGAGGAGTGTCAATAACCTTAGGGTTTACTGACATTTGCACGGCTTCGAATACGTCACGGCCGGCTAGGTCAATACCAGTTGCCATTTGGAAAGACAGTTCGATGTTGGCTTTGGATGCGGATACTAGTGCGTGTACTACTTTTTCTACATGCCCGCCTGCCATATAATGAGCTTCCAATTCATCTCGGGTTATGTTACTTAAGCCAGCTTTATGTGCTTCAATCATTGCTGGGACAATGACATAAGGAGGAACATTACGGATGCGCATTAAGAATAATTGCACCAATGAAATGCGTACTCCCGAAACTTTGGCAGACAGCCAGAGGAAAAATGGTACATAATGAAAGAATAGTACCACGAAAATAATTCCACCTCCTATAAGGATGAAAGGAAGATAGTTGGGTTCGATCATAATAATCAATTGTTTAAAAGTAAATATTTATATTTGAACAGCTCCACATCGAATCTCTGCTGTTTTCACTATTGTCTAAAATATACTTGAATGAGAATGTCAATCAAGAAATTTGATAAAATCGTATTTGTAAGTCATTTTTCTATCATAGGTTGAATTTGCGTACAATCACCGTTCCTTCAACCATTCTTTCTACATAAATGGGGGTATTCTCATCAATCAAGCCATCGGCAGAGCGCACTTCGATGATGTGTCCATTAAAGTTTGCATTGCCTATCAGTGCAAGGCGGGTTATTGCTATGCCTTTGTCTCCGATGCGGATATGGGTTCCTTTTAGGGGATCGATTTTATAATCCAGTGTTTTCTTCAAAGAAAGCTTGTCCATGGTTTTTGAGTGCATAAACCAGATGATAATGGCTATGCAACTTAGGACGGATGCTATCAAAGTAATGAATCCTGCTATCGGTCCTAATGTGTCGAAAGCGTAATAGTTGGCATATAGCAGGCAGATGGCCGATGCTATTCCGGCTATACTGATGCCGGGAATAAGGAAAACCTCTACAATAAAGAGAAGTACTCCTGCCAAGATGAGCGCTATGATAATAAATACTTCCATAAATATCTTTTTGTATTAGTGTTTCAACTTCTTTATTTCTTCGTTGCGGACGCTGATATCCAGTTGGGCCATTTCTTTCAGAAGTTGTTCAGTACGTTTTTCCAATTCCAAAATGGCGGGTGTCAAATTCTTCTTTCGTGCACTGTTCCCTTGGGCATATTGTTCGCGTTTGTCATCCAGATTTTTCTTCAGGTTGTCATAATCCTTCTGCTTTTGTATTCTTTGCTGATAAAGTTTACGTGCTTCGGCAGAGCGGAAGTCGTTCAATGTGTGGTAAACAGCAGAGTCATCTATTATCAAGGTGAAGTCTTTTTGTTGTTCTCCGGATTCTTTGGCATACATTATTGCCGCTAGGCGTTGCTTGCCGGTTCGTACTTTCTCTTCATCTTTCCAGGTGGTACGGATAGAATGTAGGCTGGCTGCATTTATAATGATCTGTTCGTCTGTACTTTCGTAATTGTATACTTCTTTTGAAGAGTTCGGTACAAACACATAGATACAGACTTTGTTATCAGGCTGATAGCGGTCTGAAGCAAACCAGCCAATATTGTTGAATTCATCAATGGCATACATATAGTCATTGGCGGGAGAGTTAAATGGCATTCCTATATTATCGGGACGAAGATAATTGCCATTTTCCGAATCATAGCGAGTTACAAAAATATCGTACCCCCCAAAAGAGCCTTCTCCATCCGATGCATAATATAAAGTAATGCCATCTGACATTAAGAAGGGATAGTTTACATTTCCCTGTTCATTAAGGGACATGAGGGGTTCGGGCTCGCTCCAGCCGTCCAACAGACGGATACGGGAGTAGAGTTGCATTTTGCCGTCTGTGCTTTTGTTCCCGTAAAGTACTTTATTGCCCATTTCGGTTTGATAGACAGTCCCGGATATGGTAGGATCGTGATAGAGTGCTCCCGATTCTCTACTGATTTTATATGCTTTCAGAAAATCATTTTTATCGACTACAAAACTATCTATTACAGTAATGTTTTCCACTCCTTTTATCATACGGGCTGCTTGCTTTATTTGTTCCAGCTCTGCTTCAGCCATTTCGGTAGGGCGTTTTTTCTTTTCCAACCATTCTATGTGTTGTTCGTAGTTATCTACGGCATCGTCAAACCGATAGATATCATAATATAGTTTCCCTAAATAGCGGTATGCGTCAATGACTTTGCGGGCGGCGCTTTTTTCAAGGTAGGGCTGTGCTTCTTTTTTTTCTCCTGTTTCATAACAACATGCGCCATACCAATAATTATAATTGGCATTAGAAGGGGCTTGCTTTACCAGCTTTCCAAAAGCTGGTTTGGCTTGTTCAAATTCTCCGTTCAGGAAAAGTTGTTTGGCTTGTGCCAAGCTTTGTGCCGCAGTGTTGCCTGCGCAGCATAAAGTAAATAAACCAATGATATATTTTTTGTACATAGTTAGTTTATAATCCGTATTATTTAGATTCAAAAATACAAAGATTAATTGGAATTCTCATGCTTTAATAATTCTATTTTGTTAAATCTTCCATAAATCATTCTTTTCATGTACTTTTGTGCCCTATTTTTAAAGAAGATGTATGGCACAATTTACGGAAGACGAGAAAATAATGCGAAGGTTGGAGCAACGCTTTAACAAGGGGGTGGTAAAGTATCGCTTGATTGAGGATGGTGATAAAATTTTGATAGCTCTTTCTGGTGGAAAGGATTCTTTGGCTCTATTGGAGTTATTGGCAAGGCGTTCACGTATTTTGAAACCGAAATTTGCAGTGATAGCTGTGCATGTAAGCATGACAAATATTCCTTATCAATCTGATTTGGAATATCTGAAAGGCTACTCAGAGGATTTAGGGGTGCCGTTTGTGCATTATGAAACTTTTTTTGATCTGAGTACCGATACTCGGAAGTCTCCCTGTTTCCTTTGTTCTTGGAATCGGAGAAAAGCTTTGTTCACGGTGGCAAAGGAGCAGGGGTGCAATAAGATTGCTTTAGGACATCATATGGATGATATCTTGGAAACTTTGTTGATGAATATTACTTTTCAGGGAGCGTTCAGTACGATGCCTCCTAAATTAGTGATGCGTAAATTTGAGATGACAATTATTCGTCCTATGTGCTTGGTACATGAAGCGGATTTAATTGAAATGGCACGTATCCTCGGTTTTCGTAAACAGATCAAAAATTGTCCTTATGAAAGTTTGTCGAATCGTTCAAATATGAAAGATGTTTTATATTCTCTAGAAAAAATGAATCCTGAAGCACGGTATAGTTTGTGGAGAAGCATGGCAAATATTCAGGAAGAACTGTTGCCTGGGATGAATGAACACGATTTATAGTTGATATGGCTGTTTTGTTGTTGGGGGATTATAACGAGACTGCTTATAGTTAGTTGTTTGTACTTGTGTGCAGCTAACCAACTATCAATATTATCAATGTATTTAGATGGGGAAGAATGTTACAAAGGTATCCTTCCTGTTGTTTGTTGTGCCGGATACAAGGTGATGCACATGTCTGATTTGTTGGGGAAAGTGTAGAAATATTCTACAATGAAAATGTGGACCTTTTTCTTTGAAAATAGTTTGTTCTTAATGTATTTGATTGATAATCAATACCAGTCTGGTTTTGGCATAGGAATTGTTTTCTCTTTATCATAAGAATAACCATTTAAATATATTAGGATATGAGAAAGTTTTTTATTGTGTTAGTATGGGGAATGGGATTAGGACTTGCAGCGTTGTTTACAAAAGATATAGTACGTGGGGTGAGGAATGTGATTGCGATAAATCGTTTCACCCCTACTGAGGTGAATAACGCTCCAATAGGATGGCATCAAGACTTGTGTTGTTATCTTAATTAATTTGTCGTCATAGAGATTTTGTTCATAATTGAAATTGGAAACAACTGTTTTTTATGGCAGCTGTTTCCAATTTATTTGTATTCAGTTGTCCTTATACTCTTTTCGTCAAGTGATTTTCGTATACAAGTCTAGGACAAATGTAAAATAATAAAGGGGATTGGATGAATGGTTATTAATGAATGTTTTTAATGTCATCCTGCACTATTTGATCCATTTCTTTCATCAGTTTTTGGGGATTCTTTTTGGGGGAGAATCCTTTATCTTTTTCTTCATGCAAAAGATCTGTTTCAGTTATGTCCTCACCCCAGTCTTCGAACATATTCGTTGCCGGTTGTCCTGACAATGTTACATTCTCTTCTGCGATAGGGACATTTCTCTCAATAATTTTTTCCATAATCTAATCTATTTATTGTTTACTAAATGACAAATATGGGTAGAAATGGTTTAATGATTTAATAAAGTTTGAAGTTTATGATAAATAGAAAGTTCTTGAGCAAGCTAGAAAAACCTGATTTGCGAGCAACTCTTTATCTTTCTTTTTAAACAACTTTGCCTTGTAAAGAGTGCTCCTCTGTCCTTTCAATTGAAAAATAAGTTTTTTAAAAAGCAATTCTTTCGGTCTGTTTGAGGTTTATTTGCAAAATTGTGGGGAGGATTTTGGTTCTTAAAGGATCGTTTTGTTCTCTGATAACTTCCGGAAATGTTCTTGACGTACTTATTAGGAAGTTCGGGTGTTTATGTCCTCATGCCATCACTGCATGTATAACAGGCTAATTATAAACAACTTATATGCAGATGGTAAAAATATTTGTTCTCACTTATGCTCTCATGCTCTCATAACGTTCTGAAACATATTTTCGTGTAACATGCTTGTCCTCAGTTATATCTATTTTTTATAGGCTATTCCAGGCTTGATAGGAAGTAGGGTGTTTTCAGGCTTTTTTCTCGCAAGAAGTGTGCATAAGGGGTTTGTACTTCCATAGAATAATGGCTTACAAAGTCTTGGTAACGGTAAAAAAGATCAAGACGTTTCGGTAAAAGCTCCTTTTCTTTTTTTAAAAGGCGGTTATCTTTTTTGAAAAGCTCTTGATCTTTTTAAAAAACGTCCTTATCTTTGATGTGGAATTTTATTCTGGACATATAAGATTTCATATACGTCCGCATGAGTTTGTACGTACGTATAACTATATGGGGCGTACGTGTAAAAAACATGTTTTCTGATGTGGGAAAAACATTGTCCTGTTATACTCCCCCTATTTTTACAAGTGATTCTTCTTTGTTTCTGCCTTTTTCATTTTGTTGCATTTTTAGCTGTAACACTATTTGGGGGACTAGGCAAGGAGAAAATAAAAAAGGCTATCTTCCCAGACAGCCAATCTTTTGTTAACCTTAAATCTAATACTATGAAAAACACAATGCAAAGGTACGTATTCTTGAGATAGTTCCAAATTTTAGAAATAAAAAAACGCTTGTTATAACATGGTTTAGCAAACAAACTTTTTTCTTAACAAATAGCAGATTGAAAGAGTGGAGTTGGTTGCTTTTTTGTTCATTGGAAATAAAACATGTTTGTTACGGCAATAACTCATTGTATTATTCTTAATTCGATTATTTCCATTATCTTTGCACTCCAAAAATGCTTGTTGATATGCAATTGTTAAAAGCGTAATGGATATTATAGGCAGATTGTTTCCGGATAAAAAATAGATTAAAATATATGTTGTCTCATGGTATTTATTCAGTAATATTGCTGATTTTTTCAAATGTCTTTATGACGTTTGCTTGGTATGGTCATTTAAAAATGCGACAAGAGTTTAGTTGGTTTGCAGCCCTTCCGTTGATTGGTGTGATTGCATTTAGTTGGGCAATTGCTTTTTTTGAATATTGTCTTCAGGTTCCTGCCAATCGTCTTGGGTTTAAAGATAGTGGAGGACCGTTTGATATTATGCAACTCAAGGTGATTCAAGAAGTTATCACATTGGCTGTATTTACATTATTTTCTGTTTGGGCATTTAAAACAGAACTGAAGTGGAATCATTTAGCGGCTTTTCTTTGTCTGGTCCTTGCCGTTTATTTTGTCTTTAAGAAGTAATGAGTTTTGGTTAATAATTGCTGAATCCTTTTTGATAAGCAAAGTGTCTTGTTTGGGCAATGAATCTTGTTCAGATACTTTGCTGATTCTAGGAAACAAGATAGAATCCTGTCGGGTTGGTACGTAACTTTGATAGATTTTCCAACCTTTGGCACGATTACGATTACGTCGGATGGCACGTCCTCGTTTGGTTAAAGATTCATACAGAAAATTGTCGGCATCCAGTCCTCCTATTAATGGGTTATTACTGGGAGTTACCGTTTGATCCATGCCGGCAGGTAATATTACATAGCCGTTTCGCAAACCGGGAATCAGTTTGATATTTAGTTTCCATGACATTGTCAGAGAGTCTTTTCTTTTCAAGAAAATGGGATCATTAACCGGATCTTCATGCCATGTGGTGTAAGGAGTGTAGGGAGTAAGACGCACAAAGTTAGGGCGTACCCATTTGGTTGTGTCGCCGAAGTTTTTAGGCAAGTCTTTCAGAAACTTCATCCACGGTTTGTCTTCGGACATGAATGGAGTACCTTTTATATTGTCTTTGTCCGATTTAAAGTCGAAATGGATAGACTTTACGGCTTCTGTGTTAATTTTTAGTTCTCCATCTCCATTCAATAGCTCCTGTAAACGAATCGAGTCCTGTTTGTTCCATTGTGCTTGTGCTGTCAGTATACTGATAGTGCAGAATAATATGCTAAAATTTACCCTCTGGGTCATTCGTTTTTTCTTTATGATTATAATTGGTAACAAAAGTAATCTGGAGTGAGTTTAATGCTGGTTAAATTTGAGTTATTAATTGTTTATAATGTGAATATTTTAAATTTTATTTGGTTAATAAAAGGATTCGTTTACACCTCTTTTGTTGTTATGGAGCACACTTCATATAGACATTTAGATAGTTACCTCAATATTTGGTAATAAAGTTTTGTGTTTTATCTCCAGATATAGTGACAGAGTTCATATTCATGGTATGTATTTCAATTGATGTCAGTACATTGGTCAGATAGGCGATATAGGTCTATATGGATTTATGGGGTCCATTCTGTCTGTGTGATTTATTTTCGGTATAGAATAAAAATAGCCCGTTAATTTTTAATAACGGGCTAAATTAGTGAAAATGATAATATTTATTTGGAGGAGAGTTGTGCATGCATGGAAGCAGCTGCTTTACGTCCGTCACCCATTGCAAGGATAACTGTAGCTCCACCACGCACAATATCGCCACCGGCATAAATAGTCGGGATTGACGATTGCATATTTTCATTTACGGCAATTGTTCCTTTGCGTCCCAATTCCAATCCCGGGATGGAACTGGGAACAATCGGGTTAGGGGAGACGCCTACGCTGACTATTGCCATATCGATGTCAATGGTTTCTGTTGCTCCTGGAATAGCTATCGGACTGCGACGGCCGGAAGCATCTGGTTCGCCTAATTCCATTTTCTGTAAAACGACTTGTTTCACACGCCCCTTTTCATCGGCAATATATTCTATGGGGTTATGCAGAGTCAGGAATTCCACACCTTCTTCTTTAGCATGTTTCACTTCCTCCAGACGGGCAGGCATTTCTTCTTCCGAACGGCGATAAATAATCATTGCGCGTTCTGCTCCTAAGCGGCGTGCTGTGCGGACAGAGTCCATAGCTGTGTTACCACCGCCGATTACTGCTACGCGTTTGCCGAATGTTACAGGAGTATCCGAATCCTCGCTGGCTGCATCCATTAGATTTACACGGGTCAGATATTCGTTGGAAGACATGATATTGATAGAATTTTCACCCGGGATATTCATGAAGTTGGGGAGCCCGGCACCTGATGCTACAAATATACCTTTGAAATCTTCTGCTTCCAAGTCTTCCACACTGATTGTCTTTCCTACGATGCAGTCCTTCATGAATTTGACACCCATCTTGGATAAATTGTCAATTTCTACATCTACAATCTTATTTGGTAGGCGGAATTCGGGGATACCATATTTTAATACGCCCCCTATTTCATGTAAAGCTTCGAATACAGTGACATCGTATCCCTGTTTAGCCATATCTCCGGCAAATGAGAGTCCGGCAGGACCTGAACCGATAACAGCTACTTTTATATTGTTCTTTTCCGCTACTTCCGGTACGGATATTTGGCCGCTTTCACGTTCGTAATCAGCAGCAAAACGTTCCAAATAGCCTATGGCAACGGCTTCGTGTCCGGCTTTCAGATGAGTGCATTGTGATTCACACTGTTTTTCTTGAGGACATACACGCCCGCAGACAGCAGGTAATGCACTGGTTGCTTTTAAGGTTTTGGCAGCTTCAAGGAATTCACCGCGTTCTATATTTTTGATGAATTTCGGGATATTGATTCCTACGGGGCATCCGTTCATACAAGTAGGGTTGGGGCAGTCCAAACAACGTTTTGCTTCCGTTATAGCTTGCTCTTCATTCAAACCTAGATTGACTTCTTCCTTACGGCTATGTGAACGGTATTCTGCATCCAGTTCGTTCATTTTTACACGAGGGATAGCCATTCGTTCTTTAGGCTTCATGGCTTTACGTAAGCTTGCACGCCATTCGGCATCCCGGCCATCCAGTTCTTTAGTCGCTTCACAAGTCATTGGCTTTTCGGTGTCTAGTTTGTGAATTTCTTCTTTTTCAATATCTTTGAAAGCTCCCATGCGTTTCAGCATTTCGTCAAAATCTACTTGATGGCCGTCGAATTCCGGACCGTCAACACAAACAAAACGTGTTTTGCCTCCTACAGTGATACGGCAGGCACCACACATGCCGGTTCCATCCACCATAATGGTGTTCAGAGAAACGTCTGTGGGAATTTCATATTTTTTAGTCAGCAGGCAAACGAATTTCATCATGATGGCAGGACCGATGGCGAAACATTTGTTTACTGTTTCACGTTTGATTACTTCCTCTACACCTTCAGTCACTAATCCTTTATGCCCGTATGAGCCGTCGTCTGTCATAATGATTACTTCATCAGAACTTTCACGCATTTCTTTCTCAAGGATAATTAATTCTTTGGTACGTCCGGCCAATACGGTAATTACACGGTTGCCGGCAGCTTTCAAAGCCTGTACGATAGGAAGCATCGGAGCAACGCCTACTCCTCCTCCGGCACAGACTACAGTTCCGAAATTTTCAATGTGGGTGGCTTTACCCAGCGGACCAACAACATCTGTAATATAATCTCCTTCGTTCAATTCACAAAGTCGTGTAGAAGAAAGACCAACTTCCTGTACTACTAGTGTGATGGTACCTTTTACGGGATCGGCACCGGCGATAGTAAGTGGCATACGTTCTCCTTTTTCACCGACACGAACAATTACGAAATGTCCGGCCTTACGCGACTTAGCAATCAGAGGTGCTTCTATAACCAATTTAAAGACCTTTTCCGAGAAATGTTCTTTTGAAATAATCTTATTCATTTTGCTATACTGTAAGTTAGTTATTTTTCTGAGTTGATTGTCAAATTGATAATTTATGCAAAGGTAGGATTATATTTTTTAAAGACAAAAGAAAAGCCGCCCTTTTGTGAGGGGCGGCTGGAGCCTATCATGATAAATCTGTTTTTGATTTTGCCGGCAGTTCGTTTTTAATGTGAAAAAAGGATTATTTCTTTGTTCTGATTTTATATCCTATCATTCCATAATATAGAATGAAAAGGAAACAGGGAACACAGATCCAATAGGAGGTCTGGAAACTAGTTGCATCTTGAACTACACCGCGCACCCATGGCATAACCGCTCCACCGGCAATGGCCATGGTTAGCAATGAAGAGCCGGCTTTGGTGAATTTGCCGAGATCCGCCATTGCGAGAGGCCATAATGCGGGCCACATTAATGAGCATCCTAATGCCATAAAGAATATGCAGTAGACTGAAATTTCAGCCGGCATGGTCGCTACTAGTGCAGAACCAATGATGGCTATGATGGCACATATTTTCATTGCGGTAGCCTGGCTCAGATATTTAGGGATTAAGGTTGCGCCGCAAATGTATCCTACTACCATACCGATGGAAGGGATAAATCCGTAATTGTCACCCGGCAGCTCCAATGCTTTGGCATATCCGGTTGCAGTTGCCAAGGCTATGGTTTCCACACCTACATAAAGGAAAAGAGCAATTACTCCTAATAGCAAGTGAGGAAATTGCATGATAGAAGTTTTACCTTCTGCATAAGGACAGGCAACCGCTTCTTCCACATCTGTGGTGGCATCCTCTCCGGCAGCTTTTACTTCAGGCAACGGAGCCATTAAGGCGATAATGCCTAATACAACGAAAATACCGATAATGATACCAAATGGCTGGAACAAATCCTCCATTTTAATTTGGTCTATGGTTTTGCCGATTACTAAGGTAATAAAAAGAGTAGTAGCAGGCCAAGCCAGTTTGTTGCAAATACCCATGATGGAAATACGTTTTGCGGCAGACTCTATAGGTCCAAGAATAGTTACATATGGATTTACTGAAGCTTGGAGTACTGCATTGGCGGCACCACAGATGAATGAGGCGAAAAGAAACCATACAATAGATTCTGTAGCAGCTGCTTGGATGAATAGTCCAAAAGCGATAGCGAAAATGATGAATGAAAGAGCCATTGTTTTTTTGTAACCGATGGCTTCAATACATTTGGTGGCCGGTATGCCAAAAATTAGGAATGGAACAAACGTGGCGGCAAGCAGAAGATTGGATTCTGAAGCCGACATTTCCATTGACCGTTCTAATACCGGCATCAGGAAAGAGTTAATGCCCAATGCAAAACCAATTGCAAAAAACATCATGCCTACAAAGGCAAGAGGTACCATGAAATTTTTCTGTGAAGTATTCATAATAATAGGTTAAATGGTTAGTAATCAGGTTGAAATAATAAAAAAGAATGTCATTCTGCATACAAGACAGAATCTGTCGGGAAAGATCGGATTCTGAACAATACTCAGAATGGCATTCAATATATGTAATTAGCTGTTATTAGTCAATCATCTCGAATCCGCAATAAGGAACTAATGCTTTAGGGATGCGGATACCTTCCGGAGTCTGGTTATTTTCTAATAAGGCTGCAACAATACGCGGCAAAGCTAGTGCGGAACCGTTCAAAGTATGGCATAATTCTGTTTTCTTTTCGGCAGAACGGTAACGGCATTTCAGGCGATTAGCCTGATACGTATCGAAATTGGATACAGAACTTACTTCCAGCCAACGTTGTTGTGCTTCCGAGTAAACCTCAAAGTCAAAGCAAAGTGCAGCTGTAAAACTCATATCACCACCACAAAGGCGGAGAATGCGATAGGGGAGCTCTAATTTCTTCAATAGACCTTCTACATGGTCCAACATTTCCTGATGTGACTGTTTGGAATGTTCGGGTTTGTCAATGCGTACCAGTTCTACTTTTGAGAATTCGTGCAAACGGTTCAAGCCACGTACGTCTTTGCCGTAAGATCCGGCTTCACGACGGAAACATTGAGTGTATGCACAATTCTTGATAGGCAATTGTTTTTCGTCCAAAATCACGTCACGATAAATATTGGTTACAGGAACTTCTGCAGTTGGAATTAAGTACAAATCATCTACTTCGCAATGATACATTTGTCCTTCTTTGTCGGGAAGTTGTCCTGTTCCGTAACCTGATGCAGTGTTTACTACCGTCGGTGGCATGATTTCTTCGTAACCGGAAGCGCGGGCTTCATCCAGGAAGAAATTGATTAATGCGCGTTGAAGACGTGCTCCTTTACCTTTATATACAGGAAAACCTGCCCCTGTGATTTTCACGCCTAGGTCAAAATCTATCAAGTCGTATTTTTTGGCAAGTTCCCAATGAGGAAGTGCATTCTTGGGGAGTTCGGTTTCCATACCGCCCATTTTTTCCACCACATTGTCTTCAGCGCTTACACCTTCGGGCACACTGTCGTAAGGAACATTAGGAATGGTGTAAAGCAGGTTGGTCATGTCTTCCTGTGCTTTGTCCATTTCTGCTTGTAAAGCTTTGCTGGTTTCTTTGATTTCGGCTACACGTGTTTTAGCGGTTTCAGCATCTTCTTTCTTTCCTTCTTTCATCAGTTGCCCGATAGATTTGGAGAGCGAGTTCACTTCTGCCAGGTTTTTATCTAATTGATTCTGTGTGCTACGTCGTTTGTCATTGAATGCAAGCACTTGTTCTATCGTTGCTTTTGCATCTTTAAAGTGCTTCTTTTCCAGTCCGCGGATTACCTCTTCCGTGTTGTCTGTAATTTGTTTAATGGTAAGCATATCTTTTCAGTCTTTTTGATATTTCTTGAATTAATGGACAAAGATAGATAAAAAAATGGTAAGGTGTATGAGTTATTCGTTACTTTTGTATCCAGATTAGAAAATGAAAAGTAAGAAGGATGAATTATCTTGAGATAGCGGGCACTTTAATCGGTCTGCTTTATTTATGGTTTGAATATAAGGCGAGCATTTGGTTGTGGCCGGTCAGTGTTATTATGCCTGCCATTTATATAGTTATTTATTATCAAGTAGGTCTGTATGCCGATTCTGCTATCAGCATCTATTATTTGTTGGCTGGAATTTATGGTTGGGGGATGTGGTTGCGCCATACGCCGGATAAAGGGGAGAAGCCTGTATCTGGCACACCGTCTAAGTTGCTGCTGCCTATGTTTGTTGTGCTGCTTGTGGTGTTTGTGCTGATAGGGATTATTCTCAAAACTTATACGGATAGCACAGTGCCCTGGTGGGATAGTTTAACAACTTCACTTAGTATTATTGCCATGTGGATGCTTGCACATAAATATGTGGAACAATGGTTGGTATGGCTGGTTGTTGATATTGTTTCTTGTGGTATCTATATTTACAAAGATTTATATTTCACTTCTTTTTTATATGGACTTTATACGGTAATCGCTTTTTTCGGTTATTTGAAGTGGAAACAATTAATGAATTTATCTTATGAAAGAGTATAAATTGCCGATAGGATGTGATGTGCCGGAAACAATTATTCTGGCTGATGGTGATTTTCCTTCCCATCCGTTGGCGTTGGAATGGTTGAGGCAGTGTCCTTATGTAGTTTGTTGTGACGGGGCAGCAAATACTTATATTCGTTCAGGTAGAATGCCGGAAGCCATTGTTGGCGATGGTGATTCTTTATTGCCGGGTATTAAAGAGCGATATGCTTCGTTGATTCATAGTGAGACAGAGCAGGAAACAAATGATTTGAGTAAGGCATTCCGCTTCTGCTTATCACAGGAGAGGAAGCGTATTACTATCATGGGGGCTACAGGGAAAAGAGAAGATCATACAATAGGGAATGTCAGTTTGTTGGCAGATTATATGGAGAAGGCGGAGGTTAATATGATGACAGATTACGGTATCTTTGTTCCCATAAAGGAGGACAGTATGTTCGAATCTTATATCGGTCAGCAGATTTCTATTTTTAATATGAATAGTACGGTTTTATTTGCCGAAGGGTTGGCTTATCCTTTATCTGTGTTTACCAATTGGTGGCAAGGGACTTTGAATGAGGCATTGGCCAAGCATTTTATAATCCGGACCGAAGGTAAGGTTTTAGTGTTCAGGACATTCTAAAAGAAAAGACTCTTCATTCTTTGAAGAGTCTTTCAATTTTTTTTATTTTGTAACTGATTATGCTTCTACAGCAGGAACAACAGAAACAGATCTTCTGTCATCGCGACCTACTTTGAAACATACTGTACCATCTACTAAAGCGAAAAGAGTATGGTCACGTCCCATACCGATGTTTTCACCCGGATGGAATTCTGTACCTCTCTGACGAACAATGATGTTACCTGCTTTACAAGCCTGTCCACCAAATATCTTAACGCCTAATCTCTTACTTGCTGATTCACGGCCGTTCTTAGAACTACCTACACCTTTTTTATGTGCCATTTCTTCTTAAATTTTAAATGATTAAGCAATAACTTGTTTAATAGTTAACTCTGTAAACTGCTGGCGGTGACCATTCAGTTTTCTATAACCTTTTCTTCTCTTCTTGTGAAATACAAGTACTTTATCGCCTTTTACTAGCGGAGATACTACTTCACAAACTACCTTGGCACCTTCTACAGTAGGAGCACCTACAGTTACTGTTCCATTGTTGTCTACCAACAATACTTTTTCAAATTCAACAGTTGCGCCGTTTTCTGCGTTCTGAATGTGGTGTACAAACAGTTTTTTACCTTCTTCAGCTTTGAACTGCTGACCGTTAATTTCTACAATTACGTACATCTTTTTATAATATTAAACGGTTTTCTCCGTAAGGTGGAATGCATCACTGCCTTCGCTTTTTCTACCTCATCGGACTAAATCGGGCACAAAATTACTATATTTATTTATATCTGCAAAGAAAAATCATCTTCTTTTTTCTTGTACTCAATGTTTTTATTCATATTGCATTTTGTGGATGTGCGATTGTATAAATAAGGTTTGTGTGATTGTACTTTTATTTACCCCATTGTATAATATAGGCTATCAATACGATGATGCCTATAATGATAGAACAGACTAGCAACAGTCCCAAAAAGCAATACCAAAACATGATTATTGTACGGCAGAAACTTTTCCACCAGGAAAGTCCAAACAGTTGGCGGTAATCCCAGACAAATAATATAAAGATTGCTTTGTAACTTAAATCAAAAATATCATTCAAGTGTGCTGTCCCGGTAAATGGCAGGATCAGTAAAGAAATCCATAAGATTTGGCAAGCGATATAAACTTGTGCAAAAAAGTTTTCTGTCAGGTTTAGTCGACGTCCGATAGAGGTCCGGCAGAAGCTTAATCGGGTGCTTATTGTGAAAAGGGGGAGCAAAGCAAGGATGCTGAAGGCTTTGTTGCCATGTATCCAACTTTTCATCAGATTACCGACTGCAGAGAGAAAACTATTTTCTGTAAAATAATTGTTTGTCATTTCGTTGAAAACATTTTTTATTTCACTTCCGGCTTCGCTCAAATCATTCCAGATATCTTGATCTTCATAGGGATTATCTTGTTGGGCCATGTTTGCCAATATGTTTTTTCTTATTTCCGATATGGTTGAGTCTTGTTTGTTGGCTTCTCTTCCTAAAGTGGCTATCCGCAAGCTATCTTGTTTTGCCAAAGTCGTACCAATTTCTTTCATCAGGCCTCTCCAGTCATCAATCTCTCCATTTTTTGCTTTTATTTTTTGTTTAAGCTCCTTTTTTATTTGTTTGCTTATTTCTTTTTTTAGCTCATCTTGGTCTTGATTGCTGAATTTTGCATCGATTTGTGCTTGTATTGATTCTGATAAACTGTGGGTTTGAGCCCACCGTGCACTGTCTGCATAAGTAATACTTTGTCCTAAATAATATTTGGTACAACTGTCTGATGTCTGTTCCTGTTGATATTTGATGTCATCCATCAGGCTGGCGATAGTAGGCTCTTCTTCCATTTCCTTTTCCGATAGTTTTATCGCTGTCGGGTCAATGAGCTGTACACCCATGATATATAGAGCAGCTAGAACGAACAAGGTTTGAAATGGTTTATAGTAATGTACACGTTTCCCCCTCAGATAATCCCGTATCATGTATCCTGGTCGGTAGAGTAGTTCTATCAGGTTACGGCTGAAACCATTGTCTATGTTAAAGAATCCGCTCAAAATATTCTGAAAGGCATTTCGTATGGTAAAACGTGGTGTGTGGTGGTTTTGTCCGCAATGGGGACAATAATTCCCTTGAAATGTGTTTCCGCAGTTCTTACAGACGCAACATGTCGGATTCTCTTTTATTTCATGTTTTCCTCTTATTTGTTTTTGATGGAACAGTTTGTAGAAGGCTACTATCTTTTGAGGAAAATAGGAAGAATAAAAGAACTTTTCCGGAAAATGTTTGTCTGGTTCGTAAGGGGTGAATTTATGAATTAATGGAAGTAACGAAAGATTGTCTAATATCTGCCGATGTGGGTATACAATCAGTTCTTCACGGGTTGTCATGCCATTGAGTACACCTACAAAGTCTACTTTGGCTGCTTGGGCGGTTTCAGCGTCCACTGTGCTGTCACCGATGTAGAGTGTTTCGTTTTTCTGGCGATGCAGTCGGCGTAGTGCTTTTTTTATACCTTGAGGATCTGGCTTGGCTTGCTTTACATCCTCTCCTCCGATAATAATGTCAAAAAAATCTTTCGGAAAATGTTGGTCTACCATTTCGCGGATACGAAAACGGAATTTAGTGGAAATGATACCTATTTGGGCGCCTTGACTTTTCAGTGTTTTCAGTACGGTAACCGTTTCAGGAAAAAAGAAAGTGTTGACAGTCATGTATGTATCTGCTTCCTTTACATATTCTTTTTTATATTCGGCTAATGTTTCGGGAGCAGTGATTCCGCTCAAAAGACTGAATGAATCTTCCAGTGTTTTTCCAATGGTGCGTTTTATGGCTTCATCACTGATGCCCGTATGCCCATGGCGTTCCAGTACATTACGAAAACAGATAACGATGCCGCGTGAAGAATCGGCTAGTGTGTAATCAAAATCAAAAAGGTATGTTGTGTATTTCATTCTTTCAAATTAAACTCATTTTAATGTAATGAATATATTGCCCGGAAGGATCTTGTCAAGGACGGCCTCCACTTAACCAGTGTTTACGATAATAATCTTCATTCAGGCTGCTGATTATGACTCCCCGGCTGGTACTGGCATGGATAAACTTATTATCTTTCAAATAAATACCTACATGACTGGCAATCCGTTTTTTTCTACCGTTATGGAAGAATACCAAATCTCCTTCGCGCAAGTTTCTCTTACTTACTTTATGGCAATCTTGGGTACGTTGGTCATCTGAGTTACGTTTCAGCTTTTTGTGGTATACCTTTTTATATAAATGTGAAGTCAGTCCGGAACAGTCCACTCCCCGTTTGCTGTTACCACCGCCACGGTAGGGGACTCCCAGCCATGCTGCTGATTCTACGTACAGTTGGTGATTGTCTTTCATGTCAATATCCATATTCAGACGGATGGAGGCACGCGCCAGTTCCTTGTAGTTATAACGTGGGGCAGAGGTACCGCATGAAGCCAACAACATGGCCAGTGTACCTAATACCAGCAAATGGGATAGTAGTTTTTTCATTCTGTTACATTAAAATAGTCCTCTAATTCCTTTTCGGCGGAATTCCCTTTATTGTCAATATCTCGGATAATCTTTCCGTTTTCTAACAGAGCGATGCGTGGGCATATATCTACTGTGTGGTTCAGATTATGGCTGGATACCAGTATGGTGGCTCCGGTTTCTTCATTATAAGCTTTCAGTAAATGCTTGATAATGGACTGCGAACTAGGGTCCAGAAAGTTGAACGGTTCATCTAGAATCAGTACCTGCGGTTGGTGCAGCATAGCCGAAATGATACCTATTTTCTGTTTGTTGCCTGCCGAATAGTTACGAATCAGTTTTTTTTGTCCGATGACTTCGCCATTCATAAAACGTTCAAACCTAGCGACACGTTTATCTACTTCTTCTTTTGTTAGCCCGTACATTTTTCCTACAAAGTAGAAATATTCTTCGGGGGTAAGATAATCTATCAGGAAACCTTCGTCAATGAAAGCTCCCGTTATATTTTTCCATTCCTCACTCCGGCTCACATCGATGTTTTCGATATGTACACTGCCTCCGTCGGCTTTCAGCAAGTCCAGCATCAGGCGGAACAGGGTCGTTTTTCCTGCTCCGTTATTGCCCACCAGTCCCAACATGTCACCGCTTTGAATGGAATAATTTTCTATGTCTACAGCCACTTTCGGGCCAAAGTTCTTTTGTAATTGGTTTATTATGATATTCATACGCAATTCGTTTTAACGTGAGTCACGGAAGCCTTCCATATTCTCATAACGGCGCTTCATGAAACGGTTATAGATATTTTTTATCCAAATATTGTGGGTTGCAATCAGTAACAACCCTATAATCATCATGATGATGCAGGCTGTATCCTGTTCAAAGAAAGCCGTCAGAGCTTTGTTGATAATCAAGGGCAGGAAAAAAGCACATGAGATGATAATGGTCTGGAATAAGGAACTTCCCCGATTGCTTCGCATGACATTGGCGTTTAACGGGAGTGTCTTTTTATTGTACACAGCCAGTTGCAGCATCATAGCGAATACGAATCCTGCTGTAAACAGCATATAGGATAGAGCCATGAGGAAGGGTATCTTGCCTTTAGCTACAGGGATCATCATAATCAGGAAAGGGATGAACACGATGATGCAGTTCAGGTAATACTTGGCACGAAGCAAGTTATAGATAGATTCCTTACGGCTCATAAGACCGTCTAGATAGTTGCCCTCAAAAGACATCACTTGCCCCAGGGTCATGATACTTAAAATGGCAAAATTGTATATGCAGATAAAATTTATCATTCCTGTTCCGTCATACACATCCGTGAAGGCAATCAGTGCCGAAAAAGCAAGCATGATGATAAATCCCATGCGGAATTGTGTCTTTACGGTTTTGTTACGGAAACACAGTTTTAGTTCCAGACGTAGATATTCACCTACGTCACCATAGCGGTCCAGGAATTTATATTCGGATACATGCTTCATCTTGGTGTCTTCCACTTTAGCTATTTCATTATAGATGAAGTGTAGCTGTAGCTTGCGATTTACTAGCAGAAGCAACAAAATGGCTGCTATGACACCTAGAAAGGCGAGTATGTTTCCTTCTATAAATCCTTCTCCTAGATTCATCATGAACGTGGAAACCGGATTTCCTTCGGGAATAAATTCAGTTCCCGCTAATAATCCGTATACTCCGATCGGGAGAAGTATATAAAGCAATTTCTCATTCAGTAAAGTTTTGCATATCAAATACCAATAACTGTTCATAGCCATCAGAAGCCAAATGCCGCACAGATAGCATAGGATGCCCGTGAATCCATAGAAACGGATAATCGTAAGCAGGGCAAAAGGTACGATCAGGAAAAACCAGAAGAAGTTGTAACTGCTGATTCCGGATTGTAGTAACAGGGTATCCACCAGCTTATTCTTTTTTACTGGCATAAGCAGATAGGGCTTGATTTCTTGCGACATGGCCGGTTGCAGCATGAAGCGTAGCAAAAAATCAAGTATCAGAAGATAAATCAATCCTTGGTTCATGATATGGTAAGGTTCCATGCTGGGAAAGATATCTTCAAAAGCGAAGGACAGCATGACCCCGATAAAGATGAGGTATGCTGCCCAAAATGCGACCATAAAGTAAATTAAAAACTTGGCAAAGCGGTTCCTGTCGAATGCAGGATTCCGCTTGGCTGCAAGTTTTTGATTCTGTCTTATAATAGATAGAAGCATAGGCTTGGATGGGATTATTTTGTTTCTTCCGAAGTCATGCTTACTTCTATACGGTTATTCTGCTCCAACAAGGCTTTGGTAAATTCTTGCAGATCTTTAGCGGTAATGCTGTTTACTATGTCTGCGTAGCCGGTGTTCATATCTGTTCCTTCCCAGAAATATTCATCCAGCATATTTACCCAATAACTGTTTTCTTTGGCATTTTCCTTGTATTTCTTCAGCATGAATTCTTTTACCTTGTTCAAGTTTTCGGTGGACGGACCCTCGTTGGCAAATTGGTTCAGTTCATTCAAAATGATATCCGTCATTTTGGCGCGTTTGGCAGGATCTGTATCGAAATAGATTTGCAGAACCGCTTTCTCTTTTGGATATTTGGTCAGACTGCCGAATGCACTTACACCGTATGTCCCACCTTCTTTTTCGCGTACGCTTTCAGTATACATGATATTCAGTATCTGTGAAAGCATACTCATCATGATTTGGTTTTTCAATGTGTATGCGCATTGCCCGTTGTTGATTACCAATACGGTGGCTTTAGGAGTTTCCAATTTCTTGTTGAAAATGTTCTTATAGTCACCTTGGCGCATATCAATGTGGTTGTCACGGAAGGTTTCTTTGCGATTGACGGAAGGCAGAGCGCCTAAATAAGTCGCAATCAGTGGTTCCGTTTCTTCTGGTTTGATATTTCCTACAAAGATGAAAGTAAAGTCGCTGGCATCTTTGAAACGGTCTTTGTACATCTCCATAATTCTGGCATAGTCAATCTTGTCCACCATGTCGGCTTTCATACGGATAGTACGCGGATGTCCCATATAGAGGGCTTTTTGTAATGTATCCTGTAAGGCAGTCATTGGGTTGGCCTCTTGATTTGCCAAAGATGCTTGTAGACGGTTCTTGAATGAAGTAAATGCATCGTTATCCATTCGTGGAGCCGTGAATGACAAATAGACTAATTGCATCAAGGTCTCAAAATCTTTGGGTGAGCAGCTTCCGCTCAGCCCTTCTGTATTACCACCGACGGAAGCACTTACACTAGCTTTTTTACCTGCCAATACTTTCTCTAGATCAACATTGCTGAAGTTACCCAAGCCGCCGATACTTGCCACATCATTCATGACATTGATATTGATAATTTCATCATTCGGGAACAAGGAACTGCCACCCGGACTGAAAGCTCTCATTCTGATTTCATCCGCTTTGAAGTCGGTTTGCTTTAAGATAACGCGTACTCCATTGGACAGAGTCAAGATAGTAGAACCGAACGGACCATTTTCCTGTTTTGTAATCTTTCCGCCTTGGGGCTTTTCAGGAATCAAAGGTTCATCAGAAACTTTGTCTTCATAAGCAGTCAGTGTTTCAGCTTTTACCTTATTGATAGCAGCCAAAACTTCTTTCTTGGATGGAACTTTCAATCCTTCCTTTTCAGGGAAGAATACGTTTACTACCAGATTGCTGTCGGTAACCAAGGCTGGAATCAGACTGTTTACCATTTCCACAGACAGGTTGGGGACGATCTGATTCATAATGGCGTATTCATTTTCAATACCTGGAATTGGTTCGTTGTCAATGAAGTGGCGTACATATTCATCCACGTATGCACCGTTTTTCACTTTATTGCGTTCGTTGTATGCAGATTCCAGCATACGCAGATAGTCCGCTTTGGCGCGGGCATATTCGGACGCGGTGAAACCAAATTTGTGGGCCCGTTCAATTTCACGTACAATGGCGGTTATTGCACTGTCAATTCCGTCTTCCTTGCTTGCTACTATTCCTGTAAAGGCATCTTTTGTTTTGGAAATCAGAAATTCTTGGTCGCTGACTTGAGCGAAGATGAAAGGAGGATTGGCTGTTTGGGTCAGTTCGTTCAGACGGGCGTTCAACATATTTTCTATCATGGATTTCATGTAGTTCACTACCAGATAATCCATGTTTCCCTTTTGTTCATTAGGAATTGCTTCATGTTTGTAGCATAAATAAGCTACTGGGTTTGCCTGTTCTTTATCCGTTTCTATTGCTACAATAGTTTCCTTATTGTCGGGAACTTGGAAGTATTCTCGTTCTGCTGGGCTTTCTGGCATTTTAATAGGAGAGAATATCTTCTTTATCTTTGCCTCAATCTTGTCTACATCTATATCGCCTACTACGACAATACCCTGTTGGTCCGGACGATACCATTTTTCATAATAATCGCGTAATGCCTGATAAGGGAAATTGTCTACTACTTCCATTATGCCGATAGGAAGCCTATAGGCATATTTACTTCCCGGATAAAGGGTAGGGAGGGCTTTTTCGTACATACGCATCATAGCGTTTGTGCTAGTACGCCATTCTTCATGAATCACACCGCGTTCGCTGTCTATTTCCTTAGGGTCCAGTGTCAGGTCATCGGCCCAGTCATGCAAAATTAGCAAACAAGAATCTACAACGCCGTCACGTATCACGGGAACATTGGAAATATTGTATACTGTTTCATCTATGCTAGTGTAAGCATTCAGGTTTTCACCGAATTTCACCCCTATGCTTTCCAGATATTGGATGAGGGTTTTGTCCGGGAAATTTTTAGTTCCGTTAAAGCACATGTGTTCTAAGAAGTGTGCCAAGCCTCGCTGGTTGTCTTCTTCCAAAATGGAACCTACTTTTTGAGCGATGTAGAAATCGGCTCTTTTTTCGGGGAGTTCGTTGTGACGGATGTAATAAGTTAATCCGTTGTCCAATTTACCGATGCGGACGTTAGGGTCCGTAGGGATGGGAGGCGTTTGCTGTTGTGCAAAGCCCACCGACACGCTGCCTAGAATAATCCAGGCAGCTGCCATCTTCCTTAGAAAATGTGTCATAGTGTTTGTTGTGGGGTTAGTTTATTTTATTATAATAAGTCATTGGCAGATAGGTATCTTTCTGCTTCTATGGCAGCTTTGCAGCCACTTCCAGCAGCAGTGATAGCCTGTCGATAATGCGGGTCGGCCACATCGCCGGCAGCGAACACACCGGGGACTTTCGTACGCGGAGTACCTGCTTCTGTAATAATGTAGCCTACTTCGTCTGTGTCTAAATAATCCTTGAAAATGTCTGAATTGGGCTTATGGCCGATAGCCAGAAAGAATCCGTCGATGGGCAAGTCATAACATTCTTCGTTGCATTCACCCTGACGCTTTACCAAATGAACGCCTTCTACGCCATTCTCTCCGTATAAGCCGACAGCGTTGTGTTCGAACAGTACCTTGATGTTAGGATGGTTCATAACACGTGCTTGCATAATCTTGGATGCGCGTAAGAACGGTTTACGTACAATCAGGTAAACCTGTTTGGCCAGTCCTGCCAGATAGACAGCCTCCTCACAAGCAGTGTCACCGCCACCTACTACAGCTACAGTTTTCTTGCGATAGAAGAAACCGTCGCAGGTGGCGCAGGCACTTACACCCATTCCGGCATATTTTTGTTCGTCTTCCAGACCTAGATATTTGGCGGTGGCACCTGTGGATATAATTACAGTTTCTGCCTCAATCACTTTTTCGTCATCAATGGTGATGCGGTAAGGACGTTTGCTCAGGTCGGCGGAAGTTGCAATACCATTGCGGATATCCGCGCCAAAACGTTCTGCTTGTTTGCGCAAATCCTCCATTAGCTGGGTACCGCTGATACCTTCGGGATATCCGGGGAAATTCTCCACCTCGGTAGTGATGGTCAACTGGCCTCCGGGCTGTAAGCCTTCATATAAGACCGGAGCGATGTTAGCGCGTCCTGTATAAATGGCTGCGGTATAGCCGGCAGGACCTGAGCCGATGATAAGGCATTTAACTTTTTCTGTACTCATAATACTTATTTCTTTACTTAATTTAATTTGATGAATATTATATTATCTCTCTATCTTGAACTCTGTTTGCTATCGTAAGTCTATCACTTCAGCGTTTGGGAATTTCTTTTTATCAAACTTGAATGTCGCATTGTCCAGCGGCTGGTTGGTTTGGTAAGAAGTGACGATAATCTCGTTTGCCGATTTATTATTTTGTTCTACCTTTATATATAAAGGCTGATATGTTTGGGAAACGAACAAGGTGATGGATGTGATATCTTGTTTATTCTCCGGGGTCAGTATCACTTCGATCCCTTGTTTGCCGTTACGGCTTTTTGTCCCCGCATACTTATAATTATATCCGTTTTTGTAAATGGATAACAGTGCGTATGGATTAATGGTTTGCAATTCTTCCGGGGTAGGATTGCTCACATTCACTTCTTCGCTGCTTTCCAGATAACTCCATTGCGTTTTTCCGTCAAACCAGCTTTGTATTCCGCTACTGTTCAGATAGAACTGGTTGCCTTTTAGCAATAAGGTTCCATTGCCTGTCCCCCCAAAGGTGGCACGGATGCCTCCGGCCTGTTGCAGGGCATTGGCGGTTTTGTCCAATATCTCCCGTGCCTGTTTGTCCTTTTGTGCGGACAGGCTGACCGAAAGGAAAAGGATTAATACCAGTAAGTATGTTCTTTTCATTTTTATCATAACATTATTAAACAACTTATTGTTGTAGATTGTTCAATTTCATTTCTAGGTCTGTTTCATCCATGCAGAGTACGTCACGCGCCTTGCTTCCTTGAGTGGGGCCAACAATTCCTGCTTTTTCCAGTTGGTCCATGATACGTCCCGCACGGTTGTAACCGATAGAGAACTTGCGCTGGATTAGCGAAGTAGAGCCTTGCTGATGAATCACTACCAGTCTGGCTGCGTCTTCAAACATAGGGTCCAATCGGTTCATGTCCACTTCCCCTACACTGCTTTCACTCTCTTCGCCTACGTATTCGGGCAACATGAATGCGGTGGTGTATCCTTGTTGTTTACTGATGTAATTGGCTATTTTCTCCACTTCAGGAGTATCCACGAATGCACATTGCACACGTACCGGATCATTACCTTGCAAGTAAAGCATATCTCCCTTACCAATCAGTTGTTGTGCTCCCGAACGGTCCAGAATAGTACGTGAGTCCATCATGGCAGCTACACGGAAGGCAACACGTGCCGGGAAGTTAGCTTTGATAGTACCGGTAATAATGTTCGTTGTCGGACGCTGGGTCGCGATAATGGCATGTATGCCTACTGCACGTGCCAACTGAGCGATACGGCAAATAGGTAATTCCACTTCCTTACCCGCAGTCATAATCAGGTCACCGAACTCATCAATGATAATCACTATATAAGGCATGAAGCGATGGCCTTTTTCCGGATTCAACTGTCGGTTGATGAATTTCGCGTTATATTCCTTAATATTACGGCAACCGGCTTTACGCAGCAAATCATATCGGCTGTCCATCTCTATACATAATGAGTTCAAGGTTTGTACCACTTTGGTAACATCGGTGATAATTGCGTCTTCTCCATCCGGCAGTTTAGCCAGAAAATGCTTCTCAATCGGAGCATAGATAGCGAACTCCACCTTCTTGGGGTCTACAATTACAAATTTAAGTTCTGCCGGATGCTTCTTATATAATAAAGAGGTCACGATGGCATTCAATCCCACGGACTTACCTTGTCCGGTAGCACCGGCTACCAACATGTGGGGAGCCTTTGCCAAGTCCACCATAAAGACTTCGTTGGTAATAGTCTTACCTAATGCCACAGGCAGTTCGTAGGTGGTTTCCTGGAACTTTTTACTATTCAGGATAGACTTCATCGGTACGATACGTGGGTTGGCATTCGGAACTTCAATACCGATAGTACCTTTACCCGGTATCGGGGCGATGATACGGATCCCTAGTGCCGACAAACTTAATGCGATATCATCCTCCAAATTTCTGATTTTCGAGATACGAACTCCTTCTGCCGGAGTGATTTCGTATAATGTGATGGTAGGACCTACACTTGCCTTGATAGAGCTGATTTCGATTCCGAAACTGCGTAAAACTTTGATGATGCGGTCTTTGTTGGCATTTTGCTCTTCCATGTCAATATTGGGACCATCATCTTCGTATTCATTTAGCAAATCCAAACTAGGGAATTTATAGTTTTCCAAATCCAGACGGGGATTGTATGGTGAAAGTACGGGACCTTTGTATGCCTCGTCTTCCTCATTTGTTTCTTCACTGATTGAAAAATCAGGTTCATCCGTATCTTCTACTTCCTCTTCTTCAGTCACATAGGCAGGCTCCTGTTCCATTTCCGGTCCAGCAACCTGGTTGTTCTCAAAAGGGAAAGGGACCTGGTCTTCCACTTCTTCCTTTATCTTTTCCGGCTGTTCCAGTTCGAAATCTACAATGGCAGGTCCGGGATTGGAGAATTCCTTCTTGTTCTCTTCCTTTCGGGGAGTTTCTTTGACCGGACTTTCTTCAGCTGCAGAAGAAGCTTGCTCTCCTTTTTTCTTCCGTTTGAAATTAGGGTGCAAAGCCTTGCGTATAATCTGTATGGTCTCATTGCTTAAATATACAAAGAACAACAGTGCTGTGATGAACAATAACAATCCCAAGCCAGGTATACCTACTTGTGAAATCAGCCAGTTGCTTACATTGTATCCGTGCAGTCCGCCCGGATAGATGAAACTATTTCCGAAAGTGCCGTCAAAAATAAAACCCAGTGTGATGGAGAACCAGATGAGCAGGATGGAACAGGACATGAACCATTTCCAGATACGGAACTGATAGGCTTTCATTAATTTCATACCCACTACTGCCAGGAACAAAATGATAAAGTAAGCTGCCAGTCCGAAACATTCATTTATAAGGAATTCGGCAAGCTGTGCGCCGCGTGCTCCGGCATAGTTCTTTACATGGTTGGTAGTCTGCATCAGTTCACCCGGCTGCTGGTTGTCCAAAATACTTTGGTCCGCTGCTCCCGTAAAGAAGAAAGAGGTAAATGCCAGCAACAGATAAACAGCAAAAATAACACTAATCAATCCGATTACAAAATGCGTCGTTTCATTCTTAAAAAAAGCGGAGAATCGTTTGGTTGATACCTTTTTAGGCTCTGTCTCCTTATCTGATTTTTTCTTTGCCATACGTCTTCATTCTATTTATTATTTCGCAAATGTACATGAAAAACATTAATTATTGCCTTATTTAATCTCTTTTTTCTTAACTTTGCGGTTCAATTTTAATGTTTATGGAAAAGTACAGTCAGGTGATATTTGACAAAAATACAGTAGAATTTGTGACGGTGGCCGCCGAATATTGTGGTTTTCTGGAACGTGCCCGTGATATGAAACGCTATGATTTTGTAGATACTGCCTTAAAAATACTTCCGTTGCTTTATTTGAAAGCGACTTTGTTGCCTCCATGTGAACCGATAGGAGAGGATGAACCTGAAATCTTCGTTACAGAAGAAGATTATGAACTGATACGTAGGACTGTGGCCGGTGTGTTGGGGGCGAAGGACGATTATCTGGAAGTGTTCTTGCCGGATATGGCATACAGTGACACGCCCATCAAGAAATGTATTTCAGAAGATTTGGCAGATATCTATCAGGATTTGAAGGACTTTATCGGCGTATTCCAACTGGGACTGAACGAAACGATGAATGATTCGTTAGTAGTCTGTAAGGAACATTTCAGGGAATTCTGGGGGCAGCGTTTGGTAAACACCATGCGTGCCTTACACGATGTAAAGTATACTCCTGCCGATGATGACGAGGAGGAAGAAATGGAAGATGAGAATTCATTATTATGAAACAAATAAAAAAAACGATTACTAAAGCCGAGATAGCAGCAATGCCCAAGGTGCTTTTTCCCGGACGTATCTTTGTAATTTATACTGAGAGCGAGGCCGAGAAAGCAGTAGCCTACCTGAAAGATCAGCGCATAGTGGGGGTGGATACGGAAACACGTCCGTCTTTCAAGCGAGGTACTACCCATAAAGTGGCTTTGTTGCAAATATCTACGCAAGATACCTGTTTCTTGTTCCGTCTGAACCGGATAGGTATGCCTGATTCTCTGCAAGAGTTTTTGATGAGCGATACCTTGAAGATAGGTTTGTCGCTGAAAGACGATTTTAATTCGTTGAGGAAACGTGAGAATGTGCATCCCGACCGGGGTAACTGGATAGAGTTGCAGGACTATGTAGGACGATTCGGCATAGCTGACCGGAGTCTGCAAAAAATTTTCGCCAATCTGTTTGATCAGAAGATTTCGAAAAGCCAGCGTCTTTCCAATTGGGAGGCGGATGTGCTTAGCGAGGGACAAAAACTATATGCAGCCACAGATGCGTGGGCTTGTGTGGAAATTTACAATTGCCTGACGGAATTGGAACGTACGGGTGATTATGAGATAAAAGAGGAAGAACCAATAGAAACAACAGTAAATACAAATGGCTTATAAAAAAGTATACCTGAAACCGGGTAAGGAAGAGTCGTTAAAGCGTTTCCATCCGTGGGTATTCTCCGGAGCTATCCAGCGCATCGAGGGAGAACCCGAAGAAGGCGAGATAGTGGATGTGTACACTTCAAAGAAAGAATTTATAGCTTGCGGGCATTTCCAGATAGGAAGTATTGCCGTGCGTGTGCTCTCTTTCAAGGAAGGTGAGATTGATCATGAATTCTGGAAGCATAAACTGGAAGTGGCCTATGATTTGCGTCGCAGTTTGGGTTTGGCTGGTAATCCTGCAAATAACACTTACCGTCTGGTTCATGGCGAAGGGGATAACTTGCCGGGTTTGATTATTGATGTATACGATCATACAGCCGTGATGCAGGCACATTCGGCCGGAATGCACGTTTACCGTATGGAGATAGCCGATGCCTTGTCTGAAGTGATGGGGGATGTAGTCCGGAACATTTATTATAAATCAGAAACTACGTTGCCTTTCAAGGCAGACTTGGGACCGGAGAACGGTTTCATCAAAGGAGGAAGTCCCGAAAACATAGCGATGGAATACGGATTGAAATTCCATGTAGATTGGCTGAAAGGACAGAAAACGGGTTTCTTTGTGGATCAGCGTGAGAACCGTCATTTGTTGGAACGTTATGCCAAAGGGCGTAATGTATTGAATATGTTCTGTTATACAGGAGGATTCTCTTTTTATGCCATGCGTGGAGGCGCGAATCTGGTGCATTCGGTAGACAGTTCGGCAAAAGCTATTGATCTTACCAATATGAACGTGGAATTAAATTTTCCGGGTGATACCCGTCATAAGGCGTATGCTGAGGATGCTTTTAAATACCTGGATCGTATGGGAGATCAATATGATTTGATAATTCTTGACCCTCCTGCATTTGCCAAACACAAGGATGCTCTCCGCAATGCATTGCGTGGCTATACGAAACTAAACGCTAAAGCATTTGAGAAAATCAAACCGGGAGGTATTCTGTTTACTTTCTCTTGCTCGCAGGTGGTAGATAAGATGAATTTCCGCAATGCGGTATTTACAGCTGCGGCACAAAGCGGACGTAGTGTACGTATTCTGCATCAATTGACTCAGCCGGGAGATCATCCCGTAAATATTTACCATCCTGAAGGAGAGTATTTGAAAGGGCTGGTGCTGTATGTGGAATAATTCGATTTATTTATATATTATATAGTACAATGGTGTTTTTACAGGATTTGAATCTGCAAAAGCGCCATTAAAGTTTAAATGATGTTAATCAGAAGCGAATAGTTGTAGTATTATTATGTTTGATAACATAAAACTCCTTATCTTTGCACTGTGTTTTTCATGGTATTAGATTTAAGGTTAATGAAGATTGGGTGTCTGGGATAGATACCCTTCTTTTTTTATATATGATATAGACCGTTTTTTAAAGCTTCTTCCTGAAAGAAAGATTTGCTCTGTTTTTTTCTTCCACTCCTTACATTTTCTCTTTTGGGGTGACAGGCCTATGCTTGTTTTTCCGTTTATATCCATTGTGGGATTTTTTTTGATAGGATTCGTTCTTCTTCAATCCAGGCAGCATAAAGTTCGCTCTGCTTGGTCCTAAAGCTTTATACACGCTTTCCTAAGCCTTTTCGGGCTGATGATTAAGGAGATTTTTACGGTTATGTAGTACAGACTCCGACAGTGGACTATACAGTCGCTTCGAATGGACTATACAGTCTATTATAAGCGTCTGTATAGTCCACTGTCGGAGTCTGTATTAGGTGGCTGGAAGAAAGAACTTAATGTAATGGAAGAAAAAGCTTAGATAACGGGTAATGAGCAGGAATGCTTCAAGATGTCAATAATAGAAAGGTTGCAGGCTTTTTAATGAAGTTGTAATACTACCATCTCACTCTCGGTTCCTATTCTGAAAGGAGGTCCCCATAAAGATAATCCGCTGGAAACATATATATGGCTGTTTTCCCATTGGCGATAGCCGTGACTTTGTTCATAAAGATGGTCTGTTACCCAATTCATGGGCCAAACCTGTCCATGGTGAGTGTGTCCGCTGAACTGTAAGTCGATACCGGCTGCCTGACTCTCTGCCAGTTGGTAAGGCTGATGGTCCAACAGAATAACCGGTTTGCTTTTATCTATACGGGCCATTAACTTTTGTAATGGAAGTCGTCTGGCATTGCTACGGTCGTCACGTCCTATCAGTTGTATGCCGCAGGGAAGTGTGACAACCGAGTCGCGCAGTAGTTGTATAGGAGTATTTTGCATAAATTGGATACTTTTGTCTATCCCGCTGATATATTCATGGTTTCCGGGGACCATGTAGATTCCCAGTGGTGCTTTTAATTCCGTTAGTTCTTCAGCCATGTTTTCAGCATAAAGAGGTATTACGCTGTTATCAATTAAATCGCCTCCAATTAGGATTAAGTCCGGATTCTGTCCGTTAATCATTTTCACATATTGCTTCAAAGACGTTTTTCCTGTGCCGTTGCCCAAATGTATATCGCTCACTGCAACTATTTTTATAGGACGCCGATTATCGGTCAGCGGTTTGGTGAGCGTGATGTTGACAGTATTTATCTTGGGATGGCGATAATTATAGTATCCATATCCCAACAAGACGAATGTGGCCAGTAAAGAAGTCATGAAACTCTGGTTGAAAGAAATAGAGCACAGTTTCAATAAATCAAAGAAAAGTAAAAACAAGACCATATATAAAGTGAATATCAGCCAGCCTGTCCCGACCTCATACATTGTGTGGGATAAGTAAAACGGTATCTTCACATTGCGACTTAGCATCGTTCCGAAAAAGGACAGTGCAGCTAGCCAGAATAAAATAGTCAATAAAATCTTGATTCCGTATGGAAAGCCGGATAATGTTTGCAAACCTCTGTAAAATATGTAGGCATTTCCTCCAAGGTATGTAAAGATAAGAATGATGAAAAATGTCGGCATAAAGTCAATACATTAAATTTGGATTACAAAGGTAGTCCAATTCTTGATAAAAGAGAAACAAACTATTGATATAAACATGAAAATAGTATAAATTGGTTGCCTTAAGGATGAAGATCACGGTGGCGTGTTATATAGAAACAGGAGGTGCTGAAGTAATTTCTGATGTGTTTTAACTGTGCCAGTACAGGATATAATTTTCGTGGCCGCAGATGGAACTTCTGTTGGTAGTGTGGGTTGATGAACCATAATTGTCTGTCGATTATTTCGTATCCATACTTTTCAGCAAGTTGTTCAAAGGCGTCTATGGTCATGCGGCAGCGTTTGATGTCTGATAATTCTTCGATACATGATGGTGTTTCATGGAAACATCTGAGCAGAAACCGATAGAATATACCGGGACATAAATGGATGAAAGGAAGAGAGGAGACGAACCGGTTGTGACAAATTTGCTGATGTCCGCCAAATGGCATTTGCCAAGACGGGAATCCCCAGAATATGATGCCTCCCTTAGCTAGAAGAGGAGAGAGGCAACGGAAGAATTCTTCTTTGTTACTGATGTGTTCAATGACATCGTGTATCAGGATGAGCTGGTAACGGGAAACTGAAGAGAAGTTGAAGAAATCCATCGTCCTGAATTCTCCTTTGTAGCCGGAGGCGGCGAAGAAGGATTGTGCCTGGTGTATGCGGCTGGCTGCACGGTCTATGCCTGTTACCTTGCAGTCTAGTTCGGCAAAGGGGAGCAGGTTACCTCCTTCTCCGCAACCTATTTCCAGTATGTGGGTAGAAGAGCTGAGGGAGATAAATTGCTTTACATAGTTTATATAGAAACTGCGTGATGTGTTCGCTAGTTCGTTAAAATAACATTGTCTGTCTTGATGTCTTTTTTGCATGGCTGTCTTTTTATCCTATAGATACAAGGATGGACAAAAGACTGCATGAAGTTTCCTTAATAATTCCAGCGCACTCCTAATTGTAGGTTGAAATGGAACGGGTACTCGTCACGTATTGTGTTTTTAAAGCTGCCGTCCTTGAAATAAAAAGCTGCTCCGGGTTCTATGAAAGCCCCTAGGGTAGGATTTATATTATATTGTATTCCCAATGCGGCGTGTATGGAGAATTGGAGCGGTTTTATTTTCAGACTCTCTGTACTGGAATAGATTTTTTCTTTCTGAACGATGAAATCTTGTTCCAGTTTACCCGATACGGATTTGTCTATCGTGCCTCCTCCTGTGGTATAAAAGGAAAAGGTACGGGTGGTATAAAGCCGGCGGTCTAGTTTCACAGACAAGCCTATGTAGTGGAACTTTTGTCGTTTAACCCACTTGGAATCTTCTCCTATGGAACTTTCGGACGACAGATAGGTATATTGCAGACCTGCACTGACTCCCCAATGCCTGCTTATGGATTTACGGAACGAAAGCGCAAAACTGACGGGGAGATTATAATGGGTATATTCTGTCATGGGGCGTCCTGTGTTGTCATTTGCTATTTGTAGCAGAGCTCCGTAAGCTTGTGCATCGGGAAAGTCCGAGGGATATTCCTGCAAATAGTTTTTGAAGTCATTCCAATACATAATTTCATCCTTATGAGAACTTCCTATGTCTCCCCGGGAAAAAGTTTTGTTTATGAAGCCGGTGCTTGTTCCATTATTGCCGGCAGATATGGCAAGTGCCAAAGTATATTCGGAACGTTTATGCGGTAATGCAAAGTGGTTATGTCCGGAAGGGCTCTTGTGTACAGATTCTGTGTTCCGGATTGTATCTTGTGCCGGGAGAGTGCATTCTATTCCTATATTATTTGCCGTATCGGTATTGATACTTGTTTGGATTGGTGGTTTTGTCAAGGAAGTTGTCTTTGATTGGGGCCTGTCCGGTAATAGTTTGTTTTCAGGCATAATGGAAGGATTGCCTGTAATGCTTCTTGGCTGGTGTGCCGGTAAGGATACGACGGGCGAGGCTACTTTGTGCTTTTCTGTCTGTAAAAAATAAAAAGTGGTGGCAAAAGGTATAAACAGCAAGAGGAGAACGGCTGCTATACGCATCGTTCTTATCCTTTTTTTCTTATGTAAATAGGGGGTGAAATATTTCGTTTGAAAATGATTCCAATCATTTTCGGGGAGGGGCTTTTCGTATTCGTTAACCCGTTGTTTCAAGTGGTCTATCCACGGTTCTTCTTCCTGTTTCATAATGATTGTCGAGTTAAGTATTCTTTAATTTTTTGAGCAAGTACACATTTGGCGCGGTGCAGTTGTGAGGAGGATGAATGTTCGTTAATGCCTAATGTCTTCGCAATCTCCTTATGAGGCATTCCTTCGAATACGGCCAAGTTCAGTATGGTGCGATAGCCTGCCGGTAATTCAGTTATGAATTTCATCAAGGTTTCAATAGGAATCGAAATCATATCTTCTTCGTCCACAGGCTGCATGTCTTCTTCCAGATCATCTACAGAAAGGAAAAAGCAGGTTTTCTGTTTACGGAGATGATGCAAGGAGGTAGTTACCATGATACGGGTGACCCAGGATTTGAATCCATGCAGGTCGGTGGCATGTAGTTGGTCGATGGCGGAAAATACTTTGATGAATCCATCATGCATGACGTCCAAGGCCGATTCTTCGCCTACATAGCGACAGCACACTCCATACATTTGGCGGGAGAAGAGTCTGTATATGGTTTCCAAAGCTTCCCTCTTTCCGGCTTTACATCCTTCTATTAGTTCTGCGTCATTCATTTTTCTTTTGTCATGTTATTATATAAAGATACAGGGGAGAATAAAAGACTGCATAAGAACAGGAGTTTTTCTATAAAATAGATGTGAAATAGAAGATTATTGCCTACATTTGTTAGGTTAAAACAAAATAGATGAGAAACATGAGAAAACAACTTTATGCAACATTGGCTTGCTTTCTTCTCACTTCGGTCACAACTTACGGGCAGGGCTGGAAACTTTATGAGGAAGCTGCGAAAGGAGAATCGTATGCCAAGTTTGACTGTGTGGCGTTGCTGGACAGTACATCGGTGTCAGTGCAACCGACAGGGCAGGGATCATTTGCCGTATGTAAGGTTATCAAGGTGCAGACTCCTAAAGGAGCAGTAGCTAACCGGGTGATTAAATATGATTATGATCCGTTGACGGCCCATGCCGAGTTTAAACGTGTGACGATATATCATGCTGACGGGCAGATTGAAGAGGTGGATGTGAAGAAGACCTGTGACTATGCGGCTCCGGCCCGTGCTATTTATTGGGGAGCACGACAGATTATGATAGAAGTGGGGGCTTTGAACCCCGGTGATGTCATAGATTATGAAATAGCGAAAAAGGGATTTACATACGCTTTGCTGGGAGCTGTTCCTGAGGATGATTCCCGGTTTATACCTCCCATGCGTGGCCAGTTCTATGACATTGTTCCATTTTGGAGCAGTGAGCCTACCGTGCGTAAAGTGTACAAGGTCAGTATTCCTATGGAAAAAGAGATGCAATTTCAATTTTATCAAGGAGAATGTACATCGTCCATGCGTTATGAAGACGGACGAAAGGCTTATACTTTTGCTATGGAGGACATGATGCCTTTCCGGCGGGAGCCGAATATGGTAGATTTGTTTGATGCAGCTCCTAAACTGATGATGTCTTCTACTCCTCATTGGAAAGACAAGTCTTTGTGGTTCAATAAGGTCAATGAGGATTATGGAAGCTTTGCTCCACTGCCCGAAGCGCAGAAGAAAGTGGACGAACTGATAAAAGGAAAGAAAACCGAAATGGAGAAAATAGCTGTACTGACCCATTGGGTAGCGGATAATATCCGTTATGCAGGTATCTCTATGGGAAAAGGAGAGGGCTATACGTTACATGATACTAAAATGAATTATACGGATCGTTGCGGCGTGTGTAAAGATATAGCAGGAACTTTGGTTTCTTTTCTGCGCATGGCGGGGTTCGAGGCCTATCCGGCCATGACGATGGCGGGCAGTCGTGTCGAAAGTATTCCTGCGGATCATTTCAATCATTGTGTAGCTGTGGTGAAACTTGCTGATGGAACTTATATGCCGTTAGACCCCACATGGGTTCCTTTCTGCCGTGAGTTGTGGAGTAGTGCCGAGCAACAGCAGAATTATCTGCCCGGTGTACCTGAAGGTTCCGATCTCTGTCTGACTCCTGTTTCTGCTCCGGAAAATCACTATGTACGCATCAAGGCAGACAACCGCTTGGACGCTAATGGTACTTTGCGTGGTACATTTACCATTCAAGCCGAGGGACAGAGTGACAGCAATATACGCAGCATCTTTACAAGAGGTTTTCAGAGCCAGTGGCGTGCGACTATGGAAAGACAATTGCTGGCTGTTTCTCCTAAAGCCAGATTGCTGAGTGTAGATTATGGCAGGAATCCTAAAGATTATCAAGCTGCTCCTATCCAAATCATTTTCCGCTACGAGATTCCGGATTATGCCATGCAAGGGGAGAAGGAAATGTTGTTCAAGCCTTTGGTAATGAATAATCTTTATAATCAGGTACGCTCTTATCTACGGATTGATACAGAAATGAAGGAACGGAAGTATGGTTTTAAAGACGCCTGCTCCCGTTTGGTGGAATTGGATGAAACCATTCAATTGCCATCAGGCTATAGGCTGATAAATGGGCCAAAGGAGGATACCATGCAGGGAACGGGAGCCGATTTTGAAGGCTCGCTTCTACAAAAAGGAAACCGGGTGGTCCTGCATAATCGTCTGGCTTTGAAAAAGCGTGTATATGAAGCGTCGGATTGGGATAGCTTCCGTAAAGCGGTGGAAGCTCATAAAGCATACGGTGATTATTTGGTGATTAAAAAGTAAAGCGACATGAAAAAGATTTATTATATATATGTATGCTTGGGAGTGTTGTTATTGACAGCTCTTCCGGCAAAAGCGGCTTCTGAAGCAGAATTTGGGAAGTTAGCCAAGACTTATACATTACATAAAGACGGTAGTCAGGAAATGCGGGTATATAAGGAATTGACTTTATTTACACATGCAGCGATGAATGGTTTGTATGGTGAAAGCTTCATTGTTTACAATCCGGCATATCAGGAATTGAAGATACATGAATCTTATACTCGCCAGAAAGACGGGAAGATAGTAAAGACTCCCGAAAATGCATTTGTAGAGGTTCTTCCTGCTGCGGCGGCTGATGCTCCTGCCTATAACGGACTGAAAGAGATGGTGGTGGTACATACGGGACTGGAGTTGGGAGCGACTATTTGTTTGGATTACTCGGTTATCACACGTCCCGGTTATTTGCCCGGGCTGGATGTATATGTGCCGGTAGAGGAGTTATCGCCCGTCAAAGAATATATCTGTAGTGTGTCGGTTCCTGAGGACAAGCCTTTGAATTATGCATTGATAAACGGAAAAGCTACGCCGGTAGTGAAAAATGAGAATGGAAGTAAAGTTGTTACTTGGACACTGAAAAATATTCCTGCTTATTATCCTATGGAAAGTACTCCTGCTTTATCAGGAAATATACCGGTTATTTTAGCAAATACGTATCCGTCGATGGCCGATGCTTTGAAAGTGCTGAAATCTCAATTTACGGCAGCTCATGAAAAAGAGGTCATGGCTTTGGCACAAAAATTATTGCAAGGAAAAAATGCGGATGAAAAGGAAGCTGTCCTGATGAACTATGTACATGGATTGGGCACGTCCCGGTTGTCTTTGTCCGAAACAGGATACCGGATCCGTCCGGCAACTGAAGTAATCCGTACTGCCTATGGCACGGAAGCGGAAAAGATAAATCTGCTTGCAGGATTGTTGCAGGCGGCAGGATTACAAGGTGAGGTTAAGGTTGCTTTTGGCGTAAAAGCACCGGATAATTGTTTGGGATTGGGCGCTATCAGCCAGTTGTTTCTGGACTCTCCTGTCATAGCGGGCATACAGGAATATCAGCCTGTCAATACGTTGGATGGTAAGAAAGCGGTTTTGGAAGTGAAGAATAAACCGGTTTATGAAACGGATACGATAACAGTCACTTCTGAAACAGGTAAAACGTTGGCAGGGGGCTATCGTCTGATAACATTGCCTCGCGCTAAAACCGGAATAGCCATGAATGGTTATGGCTTTGGAAATACAGAACGTACTACGAACCTGTTGCTTCCTGGTATGACGGATGAAACCTATATTTGCATAGTAAATGTTCCGTCGGATATGCAGGTATGTACTCCGCAAAAGGCAAAAGAAATAGTCAATGCGGTAGGGAAATTGAAAATAACCGTACAGACTACAGAGGATAAGACGGAAGTAACCCGTTCGTTGCGACTGAACAAACAATGGATAACTCCCACCGATTATGCAGATTTTCATCGGTTGATGTCCGAATGGGAGGATAGTCATCATACTACTCTATTGCTGAAAGAGAAGAAGTAATCGGGTAAAAATTGGTTGAAATAGTTGAAAAGTTGGTCATCCCTTGAAAAAGGAAAGGCCGGCTTTTCTTATTTTCCATCGGAGGATTTACATTTGTGGCATTTAAAACCTATAAAATGAATGATATGAGTGGAAAACATGGTATAGTTTGTATGGGCTTGTTGATGCTGCTTTCTTCTTGTCACGACGACAAGCAGGTCACTGCTTCAGGATTACAACGTAAGGATTTTCAGACAGAAGTGAATGGGCAGTATACCGATTTATTTACTTTGAGTAACAAAAAAGGGATGGAGGTCTGTATCACGAACTATGGGGCGCGAGTAGTTTCTATCCTTGTACCCGACAAAAATGGAAAAAGGGAAGATGTAGTGTGTGGATTTTCCACGATTGGTGAGTATATGGAACAACGGCAGAATTTTGGTTCTACGGTAGGACGCTATATAGGACGTATTCTGAATGCGCGTTTCACACTGGACGGGGTAGAGCATAAGCTGGTCCCTAACAATGGGAAGTCCGGACATATATCACATGGGGGGAATCCCGGTTTTGCCGATAGAATATGGAAAGTGGAACAGGCAGATACATATACGGTTCGTCTGTCTTATCTCTCCCCTGATGGAGAAAATGGTTTCCCCGGAAACCTGAAAGTGACGTTAGTCTATAGTCTTGGTGAGGATGAGAATGCACTGGATTTGACATACGAGGCAACTACGGATGCACCCACGGTACTTAATCTTTCTCATCATTCTTTTTTTAATATCTCGGGAGACTTTACAAAAAGCGTGGAAGACCAGCAACTTTGGGTAGATGCAGATCGCTTTACTCCATACGATGATAAGAAATGTGTCACAGGAGAATATCTCCCGGTGGCCGGTACTCCCCTTGATTTCCGTATGCCGCATACTATTGGAGAACGTATAGATGCGGATTATCCGCAATTGAAGGTAGTAAACGGATACGATCATACTTGGGAATTGAATACGAAAGGAGATGATACAAGGCCGGCTGCTTGGGTGTATGATCCAACAAGCGGGCGTAAGATGGAGATCTTCACCACCGAACCGGGAATACAAATCTATACCGGTAATGGACTGAAAGGAAAAATGACTGGTAAAAGGGGGATAGCTTATCCTTTCCGTTCGGCGGTATGTTTCGAAACGATGCATTTTCAAGATAGCCCCAATCAGCCTGAATTCCCCAGTACTGTACTCCGGCCGGGAGAGGTTTTTCATAGTCATACGGTTTATAAGTTTGAATAATTTGCTAATCTGTCAATTTGCTGATGTGCTAATTAGGGGTGCTATATATGCCCACACGGTTATTGGTATATTAGCAAATTGACATGTCGGCAAATTATTTTTCATTTTGATGTAACGTTTCCCTACCTCTATGTGTCATACTAGTGAACATGGAACAAAATAGATTTGAAATAGAGGCAAAACGAATGCGGCCGGCTTTGTTAAGAATGGCTATCCGTTATCTGGAAGACTCCGATGAGGCAGAAGATGCAGTACAAGATGTACTGTTGAAACTTTGGTTTCTTCGCGACCGTCTGGACCAATATCGTAGCGTGGATGCACTGGCTATTGTTATAACCAAGCATTTGTGTATTAATCGTTTGCGAGGTATTCGAATAGAGAAAGTCGATTTGGAGCAAGGCATCAGCATTGGTGGAGGTGAAAACCCTGAAATGAAACTGGTAGAGGAAGAGAATATGCAGGAGATACTGGAAGTAATAGGTACTTTACCTGACTTGCAACAGTCTATTCTCCGCATGAAGCACTTGGAAGGTTTCGAAGTAGAGGAGATAGCCCGTCTCACAGGAAGTACGCCGGTGGCGGTACGAACCAATTTGTCGAGAGCTAGAAAAAGAGTAAAAGAACAATTTATGATACACAGTAAGGTATGGAATTAGATAAGAGGAATATAGAAGAATACATTAACCGTTTCTTGGAAGGGGAAACTACGAATGCCGAGGAGCAGGCTATTTATCGTTTCTTCCATACAGGGGATGTACCTTCTCATCTGATGGGATATGCTCCGATGTTTGCCTGGTATGAGGGAGGTATGCAGGGAGAACCGGGTATGTTGCAGCCAGACGGACAGAAGGAGGTTGCTGGAGGAAAGAAATCAGAAAAGGTACCGGTGGTTGGAAAAGAAAGCTTTTATCAGCGTATTCCAATAGCTGTCTGGAGTGCCGGTATAGCGGCAATGATGGTCATTGCGCTGGGGTTAGGTTTTATTTTCTATTCGGAAAACCAAGCAGACGGAAGTGGTGAGTGGTCGTGCTACGAAGGTAGTTATGTGGAAGTGGGAGGCAAGCGCATTTCGGATGTGAAACAGATTATGCCTTGTATTATTGAAACATTGGAAAAGGCGGAACGGGTGGAGAAACTGGCCCAGGAACGTGTGGAAGAAATTCATCGTTCCGAGAAAGAGATAGAAGAAAAGGAATTATTGGTAAGCGAATAAAAAACATAAAAAATAAGATATGAAAACAAGGTTTATTTTAGGAAGTGCATTGGCGGCTGTTTTGCTGCTGTGTGGTGGAACAGGCAAGGTTATGGCCCAGAAGAATATTGATAAAATGGCGGCAGAATTGGAAAAGCGGGATGATGTGGCTATCAACTCTGTAACGAAACGTGACTCTAAAACCCGCAAAGTGGTAAAGGTGGTGAAAAGTTTTTCGTTAAAGGATGAGAAAATAGGCGCAAGGTTGATTGAGGCTTTCGAGAAGGATGAGGAATATGCAGAAACTGCCATTAAGGATATGCCGAAGGGAAGGGGCAAGGCGCAGAAAGCGAATTTTACATTCATTTATAAGATGGATAATGAGAAACGTACTTACACCCTTAATGTCAATGAAAACGGAAATGTAAGCATGACCGTTATTATCAGTCCGATGAAGGATGGGAAAGAAGTGTATTCTGCTGTCCTTGATTCGGAATATTGGGATTCGTTCAATGAGCAGATGGCTGAATTGGGGAATAATCTAAGAGATTCCGGTATAGAGGTGCGCCAAATGAGCCGGGAAGAGATGGAGAAGATGCAGAAAACTATCCGCCAGTCATTGAAAGGACTGGATGCTTATGCCATAGCTGAATAGATAATGGCATTATTTTTCACGAACACCAGATAATAAAACACTCTCTTTTAGTTAGATTACAAAAACTTTTTAATTGTCTTGCCTTTCCGGAAGTTGTGAAACCACCGGAGAGGCTTTGTTTTTTAAGATGAATCTCCATGAAAAATCGAATTGTTTTATATCTTTGCAAGTAATATAAAAAACACACATTAAAGAAGAAAGATGAAAAACGAAATTACCGGAATGAAACTCAGACTGATAGTCATGAACTTCTTACAATTTGCCGTATGGGGGGCTTATCTTACTTCCATGGGGACATATTTGTTTAATATTGGCTTGGGTGCTAGGATAGGCCTGTTTTACGCCATGCAGGGGATTGTTTCCTTGTTTATGCCTGCTGTAATGGGAATTATTGCCGACAGATGGGTGCCTGCTCAAAAATTATATGGCTTCTGTCATTTTATGGCTGCCGTGTTTATGGTGGCTGCCGGGTGGTATGGCTACGTGGATGGTGAAGCGGTTAATTTCAGTACTTTATTTACATTTTATTCTTTTAGTGTAGCTTTTTATATGCCAACATTGGCATTGACAAATTCGGTAGCCTATACCGCACTGGATAAAGTAAAACTGGATCCTGTCATCGCTTTTCCTCCTATCCGTATTTTTGGAACGATTGGTTTCATCTGTTCTATGTTGCTGACGGATATCTTGGGATTCCAAAATAATTATATGCAGTTCTTTTCTTGTGCTTGCTTTGGAGTGATACTGGCCATTTATGCGCTTACTTTGCCCGAGTGTCCTGTAAGTCGTGGTGGAGAACAGAAATCGCTGGTAGATGCTATGGGATTGCGGGCGTTTACACTGTTCAAACAGAAAAAGATGGCTGTTTTCTTTATATTTTCTATGTTGTTGGGGGTTTCTTTACAGATAACCAACGGTTTTGCCAATCCGTTTCTCAGCAGTTTCAGGGGAGTTCCAGAGTATGCTGATACGTTTGGAGTGAATCATGCTAACGCATTGATATCTTTGTCTCAGGTGTCGGAAACGTTGTGTATTTTATTAATACCTTTTGTATTAAAGCATTTCGGAATCAAGCGCGTTATGCTGATAGCCATGTTGGCATGGGTACTTCGTTTCGGATTGTTCGGACTGGGGAATCCAGGGCCGGGTGTCTGGATGTTTGTACTGTCCATGATTGTGTATGGTGTGGCTTTCGACTTCTTCAACATTTCAGGTTCGTTGTTTGTTAACAATGAGACTGATTTATCCATTCGTTCCAGTGCTCAGGGATTGTTCGTGATTATGACAAATGGTATTGGCGCTACAGTGGGAACGTTGGGAGCTCAAGCTGTGGTAAATCGTTTTGTTGATATGAACAGCACTGCTCCGCAGATGGAGGGATGGAGTATGACATGGTTTGTTTTTGCAGGATATGCCTTGGTGGTTGCGGTATTGTTTGCTGTCATATTCAAGTATAAGCATAATCCCAGGCAAGTTTAATAAATTATTTTTGACCATATCCGATGTAAACAGGAGTGGTAGAAGGGAAGTTAAAATTATGGATGAAATAGAATTGAAGGTACATGATATGTCCTCTACATTGCAGCCGGCGGATGCATATGCGCTGGTGTTGGAAGAAGTGAATGGTAACCGTAAGCTGCCTATTATTATCGGTTCGTTGGAGGCGCAGGCTATTAAGGTGGTAATGATGGAATATAAGATGCCCAGACCATTGACGCACGATCTTTTTCTGACAGTGACCAAAGAGTTGGGGGCTGCTTTAAAGAAAGTGTTGATATATAAGGTAAAGGATGGAGTCTATTATTCCTATCTGTTTTTGGAAAAGGAGGGTGAGGTATTTAAAATAGACTCACGTACTTCCGATGCGATTGCGTTGGCTATGCGTTGCGGATGTCCTGTTTATACTACTAATGAGATCATGGAAAGTGAACAGTTGCATGAAGTTGGGAATACGGCATTTTCTGTCAATGTAAATACAGTTGATGTGGTGATGCTGAAAGAAGCATTGTCAAAGGCTATAGAAGAAGAGAATTATGAGCAGGCATCCCGTTTGCGTGATGAGATAAAACGACGGGAACAAGAGGAGGAGAATACGATAGTTTGATATATAAATTGAAAAACAAGAAGAACTATGCATGTTTTTTATACCCCTGATATAGCGAGTAACCTTGAACTTCCAGAAGAGGAAGCAGGACATTGTTTACGGGTTTTGCGTCTTTCCATAGGCGATGAGATAATGTTGACTGATGGAAAAGGTTGTTTTTACAAGGCTGTAATCAGTGCTGCAAGCGGTAAACGTTGCCAAGTGAAGGTAACGGAAACGATTCCGCAGGAAAAAGGGTGGAACGGGTGGTTGCATATTGCCATGGCTCCCACTAAAAATATGGATCGTACTGAATGGTTTACAGAGAAAGCGACTGAAATAGGCTTTGATGAACTGTCTTTCTTGAACTGCCGTTATTCCGAGCGGAAAGTAATCAAGAAAGAACGTATTGAAAAAATTCTGGTATCGGCAGTGAAACAATCGTTAAAGGCGACTATGCCGGTACTGAATGAAATGACGGACTTTAATAAGTTTGTTTCACGGGATTTTAAAGGGCAGAAGTTCATCGCCCATTGCTATGAAGGGGAAAAACTTTTGTTGAAAGATATATTGCGTTCCGGAGAAGATGCTTTGGTGATGATAGGTCCGGAAGGGGATTTTAGCGAGGAAGAAGTGGCTAAGGCTATAGCGGCAGGTTTTCAGCCTGTTAGTTTGGGAAAGTCCCGTCTTCGCACGGAAACAGCCGCATTGGTAGCCTGTCATACACTGAATTTATTAAACCAAAAATAAGAATATGAGAAAAGGTATTTGGGGATTTGCATTGGTGGCGATCATGCTGCTTATGGCTTCCTGTTCGTCTAAAAGTGAATATGCCAATGCTATTCCTAAGGATGCGGCAATGGTCATGTCATTCGATTTCAAAACAATGGCAGAGAAGAGTGGCATAAACGGTAAAGGGGGAGAAAAGGTGGTAGCCAAACTGACGGACGCATTAAAAAGCGGTCTGGAAGGAGAGGCCTATAAAACTGCCGAGAAGATTATTAAAAGCCCGTCTGAATCCGGCTTGTCTTTTACTGATAAAGTATATATGTTCATTACTCCTCATTCTAATGCTTTTGCTTTATTGGCAAAAGTAGATGATGAAGGTAAAGTGGAAGATTTGCTGGAGGCGTTGAAGGAGGAGCAGATATGTACGGAATTGAAAAGCGAAAGCGGATGTACATGGACACAGATGGGTACGGCGCTGTGCGCTTTTAATAAGGGCACTTTCCTGTTGATGGGAAGTAATAAAGGAGATGCTCTCAGCTTGAAAGGAAGTTTGCTTTCATTGATGCGCCAGGATGCTGAAAACAGCTATGTAAAGACCACAGACTTTGGTAAGTTGGCCTCGTCGAAGGGTGAAATTGTCACTGTGATGAATATGTCATTTATTCCTAATGATATTACCATGCAGATGCGAATGGGAATGCCTGCCTATTTGAAATTGGAAGATATCAAATATCTGGTTTCCGCTACTTTCGAAAAAGGTAAAATTGTAGTGAAGATGGAAACATTGATTGAAAATAAGGATTTGATTGCTATGTATGAAAAGCAGTCGGCTGTTTCCGCACTCATCAAAGGAGCTTATTTGGAGTATTTCCCTGCTAATATGTTGGTTTGGGCAGGTGGTAATATCGATGGAAAAGGAATTTATGATTTACTTTGCGAAAATCCTACCATCAAGCAAGCGTTGGATAATCCGATGTTGCCAATAGATATTGAAGGTATATTCTCTTCTATTCATGGGGATGTTGCTGTTGGCTATAGTTCTTTGTCAAATAATGACTTGCTGATTTATGCTGATGTAACGAATAAAGACTTTTTGCAGTCCTTCGAAGACCTGAGACCTTTGTTGGCTATGACCGGTGGGCAGATGCAATTGAACTCTACGGGCAAAGACCAATATGAGTTCCGTATGTATCGCCAGAGCATTTGGTTTGGTGTGAAGGATAATCTGCTTTATATCTCGAACAATGAAAGACTGGCAGATGAGGCAGGCCGCCGTTACGGAGTTTCTTTGCAGAATACTCCTTGGGCCGGAGAAGTGGTGAAAAACCGTTTCTTTATGGCGTTCAATGCGGCGCAGTTGGTGAAGGACGTTCAGGAGAATCCTCGGTTAACCCGTATGCTGGGTAGTGATGCCGCCGTGTTTAATGCTATTTTGGGATCTTGCGACTATGTGGATGTGATGGCTCCCGATTGGAGAAGCGGTCGAATAAATATTGTTATGAAAGATAAAGAAGTCAACGTGCTACAGTTGATCGTACATGGATTAGAGAACTTATGAATACTATAGAATTACAACGGACCCTTCCTGCTGTTTTTGCAGGGAGGGATTCTATTATATCCGATGTCTGGCATCAGTTGTTGACCCTGCAACGTGGGGAAGCCTATTTGGTGGAAGCAGCATCCGGCACTGGGAAATCATCGCTTTGCAGCTACATATACGGATATCGTAACGACTATCAAGGTATCATTTGTTTTGGCGAGAAAAACATCCGTAGTCTTTCGGTGCATGACTGGGTGGAGATTCGGAAACGTTCCATCAGCATGTTGTTTCAGGAATTGCGTTTGTTCACGGAGCTGACAGCGTGGGAGAATGTGCAGTTGAAGAATTCGTTGACCGGATTTAAATCTAAAAAAGAAATCAAGGCTTGGTTTGAACAGTTCGGTATTGCCGATAAATGGGATACACCGGTAGCTAAAATGTCTTTCGGGCAACAGCAGCGTGTGGCGTTGGTCCGCGCACTTTGTCAACCTTTCGATTTTATCTTTCTAGATGAACCTATCAGCCATTTGGATGAAGAAAACGGATGGATTATGTCCCGGATATTGGTGGAGGAAGCGGATAGACAGGGGGCAGGTATCATTGTGACCTCTATCGGCAAGCATTTGGAATTGAACTACACAAAAACGTTGAAACTATGAGGTTGGTTTGGAAATTATTACGTCAGCATATCAGTTTCCCACAATTGGCGGGTTTTTTCTTTGCCAATCTGTGCGGCATGGTCATTGTGTTGCTGAGTGCCCAGTTTTATAAAGATGTGTTGCCTGTTTTTACGGAAGGTGACAGTTTCATGAAGAAAGACTATGTGATAGTAAGCAAAAAGGTAAGTACATTGGGCTCCTTTGTCGGAAAAAGCAAGACTTTTTCCGAACAAGACATTGCTGAAATCAGCGAACAGCCGTTTACCAAAGGAGTAGGGGCTTTTATGCCTTCCCAATTTAAAGTGTCGGCAGGCATGGGGATGGAGAACGTGGGGTTGCACATGTCTACAGCCATGTTCTTTGAGTCTGTACCCGATGAGTATGTGGATGTGAACTTGGATAAATGGGAGTTTGATGAAAATGAACGGGTTGTTCCTATCATTATTCCCCGTAATTATCTGAATCTGTATAACTTTGGTTTTGCACAAAGCCGGAGCCTGCCGCAATTGTCGGAAGGGGTGATGGGTATGGTTAATTTGGATATACGTATTACTGGTGCAGGGCATACGGAAAACTTTAAAGGAAAAATAGCAGGTTTCTCCAATCGCCTGAATACGATTCTTGTTCCGGAAACATTTATGGCGTGGGCTAACAATGAGTTTGCTCCGGGGCAGAAAAGCGAACCGTCACGACTGATTGTAGAAGTGAACAATCCTACGGACGACCGTATTGCCAAGTTCTTTAAAGACAAGGGATATGATACAGAAGATGACAAGTTGGATGCGGGAAAGACTACCTGGTTCTTGAAAGTGATTGTAGGAATTGTGCTTTCTGTAGGTTTGCTTATCAGTGTACTCTCTTTCTATATTTTGATGCTCAGTATTTACTTGTTACTGCAGAAGAATACGTCTAAGTTGGAGAATCTGTTATTGATAGGTTACAGTCCGGCTAAGGTGGCGCTTCCCTATCAAATGCTGACATTGGGCCTCAATGCAGTAGTGTTGTTTTTATCGGTGGGAATTGTGATCTATGTGCGGAATAGCTATATGGATATGATAGAAAAGTTATTTCCACAGTTGGAAGAAGGAAATCTGGGACCAGCCATGGTTATAGGTATTTTGCTTTTTGTGGGTGTATCTTTGTTTAATATAATAGCAGTACGTCGTAAAGTGGCATCTATATGGATGCATAAAGGTTGATAATAGTTATGGTATCTCAGACAGAATTTACGCTTCGTCCCCGTACTAGGGGATTTCACCTGATTACTGATGAAGTGGTGCGCAATTTGCCTCCACTTCCCCAAATAGGTTTGCTTTATTTGTTCATCAAACATACCAGTGCGGCATTAAGTATCAATGAAAATGCTGATCCGGATGTTCGTACGGATATGGAATCTATTTTTAATCACTTGATAAAGGAACGCGAACCCTATTACGAACATACTTTGGAAGGTTGGGATGATATGCCTGCCCATGCAAAGTCAACCATTATAGGAGCTAGTCTTACTATTCCTATTACAGATGGTCGACTGAATATGGGTATTTGGCAGGGAATTTACCTTTGTGAGTTCCGCAACCATGGAGGCGGTCGCAAGATTGTGGCTACTGTAATGGGGGAATAACTCTTTCAGATATTCATCCGGGTTATTATTTATTTAAAAAAATAGATTAATTTCACTTTAATCAGAACTCTTTTTTTAACTTTGTACCAATTCTTGAAAACAGATGAATATTCATTTGAAAACAAGAAGGGACATATATAATTAAGAGCGTTTAAAATATTACCTTGTCTTAGAAAATCCCCAATTTTCAAAGCTGCACAAGTGTAATACAACAAGCGCTCACGTCTTGTGTTTATACTCCTTTACAGGATTAGTATATTCATAAAGACGTGGGACACTGTTGTTATTATTTGTGCAGCTGGTATGGGGATACCTCTAAGGCAGATAAAATATTAAGCAGGTCCCACGTCTCTTTTTATGTTTGTACCATAAAAATGAATGGATAAAACTAGCCTGAGTGATGAAAATTATTGTTTGGAATTCGCAGGATAAATGTGTGGCTGATTATCATAGGTTGATAAGAGGTTGCGATGTATTGTGCCTGTTGGATTGCGGGCAGTGGACGGTTCCGATGTATGCGCTTCAGATACAGAAGGGTCTGTTTCATTGGAAAGTTGAGCATGAAGGTCTTTCCTATGATATATTTTATTGCTTGGAGAAGGTGGCGTTTGTATGTCGGGATGGTTTGTATAGTGGAGAGTCTGTTCTATATAGCATTCATTCTAATATAGGATCTTTGATAGGTATTCGTTTGCAGGATGATTTTTGGTTATTTGCACACCATGAGCCTAATCTGGTTAATGCCTATCATATAGGTGAGTTTTATTTACGTGAAATCTCGGACCGTTTCAGAAAAGCGGCGTTTATAGCCGATTTTAAAAAAAAGTCTTATTCTTGGGTGCAGGAAACGGTAGGTAAGTTATATTGCATCGCTCTACCCGAAGGATATTATCCACATACTGTTAATTATTTATTCACTATCCATGTGGCCTGTACAGATTTATATCTGTTGGAAGGCTATAGCGAGACCTCCAATCAGCCTACTTTCTTTGAATTGGATATTTAATGTCCAGATTAGAACCTGTCTTACTGAAAGAAATCAATTAAAGTTCGGTGAAACTGATGACAATGCTGATGAAAATTAAACGAGTTCTTATAATTTCTTGTTTTTTCCTTTGATAATAAAAGAATTAGTGTATATTTGCATGTGAACAATTACATTTTCTAAGGAAATCATCTTATGGGCAGAGAACTTATATTTGACCGGTTTTCACAGCAAGCTCTCCAGACCTTGCACCGGTATCGTGCCGTTATGTTCAGTCCTACGATGCTCATGTCTTTAGTTGTTACCTATGATTTTTTTTAATCCTTAATTCTTACACATTAACATGAGTTTACTATGGACAACAGACCGACTATCGCCGAAGTACAAGAATGGGTACTGAAGCTTTATAACACGTGTGAACAAACCATCACTAGTGAGGAACGTAAAGAACAGCATAAATATGCCGTTATGGTACAACGGCCACAGGACAAAAAGTTCTTGGTGAAGATGCTGGACGAATCTTCTCAAATTCGTGATCGTAAGAAATTGGCAGAACGTATCAAGAAGCTGATAGACCGTTATGGTGTACCTGAGTTCTTGAATAAGCGTGATGCTTTCCTTTTTAAGATGTACCAAGCTTTTGGTCATCATTTTGATTTCATAGCCATACCAATCATAAAGAAGCGTCTTCGTATGGATACTTCTAAAGTAATTCTGAACGAAGCGCGTCCTAAATTGACAGATCATCTGGCTACCCGTTTCAAACAAAAGATTGGTCAGAACGTGAATTTGTTAGGCGAGGTCGTTTTAGGAAACGGAGAAGCGGATCATCGTTATTTCCACTATCTGGAAGCCTTGGAAGCTCCTGATATCAATTATATTTCTGTGAAAATATCGGGTATCTACGCGCAGACTCATGCGCTGAATTATGAAGAAAGCTTTCCGGAGCTGGTGAAACGTATGTGTGCACTGTATCAGAAAGCAATTGACTTTCCTTACGTGGATGAGAACGGTGTAAAACGCTCCAAGTTTGTCAATCTGGATATGGAGGAGTATAAGGACGCTCACTTTACATTACGCTTGTTTAAAGAAGTGTTGAGCAGACCGGAGTTTAAAAACTATTCGGCAGGCATCGTTGTGCAGGCTTATCTTCCCGATGCATACGAATTTCAGACTGAATTATTAGAATTTGCCAAAGCGCGTGTGGCTGATGGGGGTGCACCATTAAAGATGCGACTGGTGAAAGGCTGTAATTTGGAAATGGAAACGGTTATTTCTTCCCTTCGTGGCTGGCCTAATCCTGTAAGGACATCGAAAACTGAAGTGGATGCCAATTATTTGCATATTCTGGAACGTGCTTTATTACCCGAAAACGCAAAGGCGTTGCATGTGGGGGTTGCTTCTCATAATTTGTTCACTATTGCATACGCCTATCTGTTGAGTCAGAAGCTGGGAAGCGCGGAGTACATGACTTTTGAGATGCTGGAAGGTATGGCTGACCATGTATGGCGCGCTCAATCCCAATTGGGAAATCATGTGATTCTATATGCGCCGGTGGTAAAAGATGAGCATTTCCTGAATGCAGTATCTTACTTGGTCCGTCGTATGGATGAAAATACGGCTCCGGACAACTTCCTGACCCATTCGTTCAATTTGAAACCGGGTACGGATACTTGGCGTTTCTTACAGAACCAGTTTGAGGAAGCTTATAAGATGAAAGATGTTATTACACATACTCCTGCCCGTACACAAAACCGCTTGCATCGTTATACTCCCGTTCCACCAGCTGATGTAATGAAGAATGAACCTGATACTGATTTTGATTTGGCTCAGAACCAGGAATGGGTTCGGAACATTTTTGCGAAGTGGAAGAAGTCGCCGACGGATTCACCTGAAATTATTCCTTTGCAGATAGGAGCTGAAACGGTGGTTTGTGAGAAACGCCATAAATATATGGACCGTTGCCAGGATGATGAAGTTTGTGTATGCGAAATGTCACAAGCTGATGCCGGACAGGTGATGAAAATTTTGGATATAGCCGAAAAAGATCCTGCCGGATGGAGAAAGACTACATTGCAGGAACGGCATAAAATAATGTATGAAGCTGCCAACAGACTGGGTGAGATGCGTGGTGATTTGATAGGTTGTATGTGTGCCGTGACAGGGAAGACAGTAGTGGAAGGGGATGTGGAGGTGTCGGAGGGTATCGATTATGCTCGTTTTTATAGCACTAGCATGAAGCAGTTTGCAGAACTACCGGATGTGGACATTGCTCCTAAAGGGACTATTTTGGTTATTTCTCCGTGGAACTTCCCGTGTGCTATACCTATTGGTGGTATTGTGGCAGGACTAGTAGGAGGAAATACTGTAATTTTGAAACCGGCGACTGTTGCTGCCCCTGTGGCATGGTTGTTTGCCAAGGCATTTTGGGATGCAGGTGTGCCTAAAGAGGCTTTGCAGGTTATCATTACAGACCGTGAGGCATTAAAGGTATTAACTACGGCTCCGGCTGTCAAACATATTATTCTGACAGGAGGGACAGATACTGCTCAAAATATTGCACGCAGTAATCCGGCTACTCCATTGTCGGCAGAAACCGGTGGTAAGAATGCAATTATCTTGACGGCTTCCGGTGACCGTGACCATGCTATTATGAATATTGTGGCTTCTGCTTTTGGCAATGCCGGCCAAAAATGTTCCGCATGTTCTTTATTGCTGGTAGAACGCTCAGTTTATGAGGACAAGAACTTTCAGGATAAGTTAAAAGATGCCGCAACTAGTATGAAGGTGGGTAGTGTATGGAATCCAGGGAATGTGGTAGGTCCGATGATTACCAATAAGAATGATAAATTATTGAAAGCTTTGGAATTGGAAAAAGGGGAGTCCTGGCTGGTTCCACCTCGTTTTCTTGATAAGCATAAATATGTATTGGCTCCTACAGTGAAGTGGGGGGTACGTCCCGGTAACTATTCATTCAGAACCGAATTATTCGGTCCGATGCTGAGTGTGGTTTGTATTGAAAATTTGCAGCAAGGCATCAATTGGGTAAACAGTTTGGATTATGGTTTGACTTCAGGCTTACAGAGTCTGGATGAAGGTGAACAGAAATTATGGAAAGATTCAATTATGGCAGGTAATCTTTACATCAATCGTGGTATAACGGGGGCCATTGTAAATCGTCAGCCGTTCGGTGGAATGAAATTGTCAGCTTTTGGTGGCGGTGTGAAAGCGGGTGGTCCTAACTATTGTGCTTGTTTTGTAAAGATTACAGATAAACTAGGCAGTACCACTGACTATACACAAAGTTATGTGAAGGCATACGAGCAGGAATTTGCGCATGCGCGTGATGTCAATAATCTGTATGGCGAACAAAATGCATTCCGCTATCTGCCTTTAAAGAATATGGTTTTGCGTCTTTTCCCGGGAGATAACAATGAAGATGCAAAGATGATTGCTTTGGCTGCCAGAATTTGTCATACTCCATTGAGCATTAGTTTTGAGCCCGGTGATGATCGTACAGCTGCATTGGCTTCCTTGGGATGTCCTTTAAAAGAAGAAGCGTTGGCCGGATTCCTGAAATCAATGAAGAACTATGAGCGTATCCGTACTTGTGGGGCGGATATTCCGATGGAAATGTATGAGGAAGCTGCACGTATTGATAAGTATATTGCTACAGCTAAACCGGTGAAAGATGGACGTGTGGAATTGATTCATTACATCAAAGAGCAAAGTATTTCATTTGAATATCATCGTTATGGTAGTATCTTGGAGGTGCCGTCGGTAGAATGATGAAATACTTTTATTAGTATGTCTTTTGTATAACTTTATTAGGAGTCTCGATTTGTATGGGACTCCTAATTATGTTTTAGAAATTATTATTAGAATTATTTGGTGGAGAAGAATGAATGTGTATATGTTCAGACGTGTTTTATCAATAGAGGCAATAAAAAGGGTAAATAATCTTTTAATTCAATACGTAATTGTTTTAGTGCCTGTTGAATGCGGTAGTCAATGGTTTTAGGTGATACTCCTAAAATTTCTGCTATTTCTTTATAACTCATATTTTTAAAGCGATGCATTACGAAAGCTTCTTTATAGGATTCAGGAAGTGTTTCTACTGCTTCTTGGATACGTATAGTCAGTTCTTCTATAAGATAAAAATTAGTGTCATCTATTAGGGATTGCATCTCTTCATAAAAATAGTTTTCGACCCGGCTTTTTACTTCTTGCTGTTTGATACGGTTTATAGCACGATGATGTACAATAGAAAATAAATAATTACTTAATGAAGACTGAATGACTAGCATATCTTTATTTTCCCAAAGCCACAGCATGGCATCTTGTACACATTCTTCTGCATCTTCTAATTCTACGAATTTGTTTCCGTATGCACATAACATGGGATAGTATTTCCTAAAAAGTGTATCAAATGCTTTCTCATTGCCATTTTTGATGGCTAATAATAGGGATTGGTCTTCATAGTTATACTCCGTTTTCATTATTTAAAGGTTGATTTGTGTGCAAATATAATCTTTTAAAACTAAAAAAATATATTGTATTTCAGTAATTCTATTCTATGGAATACTATTTTAGAGGAAGTCTTGATTAAAGTCGTTTGTAGTGTGCCCTTGGGTATTATGTATGCCCAAAGGGCACATAGGAAATATATTTAATTATTTTTTACTTTGAAGCATAATACTATCGGTTCGTTTTTGAGGTTACGGGGTAAGAACACCTTTGTCTTTGGTATATTTTATATTTTTATTGCCTTGTAGTGGAATCATTTTACCGTTAGGAATATTGTCGGCCCATTTATTGTTTCTGGAAGTTCCTCTCCTTCTGATAAAGCGTAAATAGCATATAAAGTTTTTCCGTTTTTGTCTGCAGTGAACCATATATTCTCATTGTTATATATAGGAGTTGTACGAGTGGCATAAATGGCTTTTCCGTTTCATGTAAACGTTTTATTACTTCGTCTTTGATGGCGTCAGACCTACTCCTAATAATAAACAACCTCCTTTGGCAATGATTCCTATTAAAATATTAATAATTTTTTGTGGTGATTTAAAGGGAGCATTAGGTGTCCATCCCCAATCATTGCTTAGTGGTGGACAACTTTCCCAAGGATAGTTAAGCTGTGTTTCGGAGTTTAAAAGAAGATATCACCGAAAGCCAGACAGATATCCGCATTCAGAAAAGTGATTTGTTTGAAATTCCTCTATCATTGAATACTCTTCAGATAGACAATAAACTTATTATATATAACAAGATGGAAAAAGAAACTGACTTCTTTTTATTGAAGGATTGCAAAAAGGGAGCTTTCATGACAAAAGCGTCAGATCATTCTTCAAAAACTCCTTTATATAAATTATCTGATCATGTCTATAAGGTATTTTTCCGGGATTTAGCTTTACAAGATACATTGGCAGACCGGATTGCCGATTTGATGAATAGGATCGGCTTAAGTCAGATTTCTTTTGATAGATTGGAGGGATGTTCCTATACCGGGCATGACGAATACGCTATTTCCCGCTTTGCGCCCCGTTGTTATACTCAGTTTAATTATAATTAATAAATGACGCCAGTCGTTTGAATCATAATTTATGGCGTATTCACACAAGAATGAATTGAGGTGAGCCTTGGGGAGAAGTTATGCGTACGGAACAAATGGCTAATAGAATTAAGAACCAAAATTTTTTTCAAAGGAATCTTTTTCCACGTATGTTTGGATGGTTTCTTATTCGATTGGTCGACCGGGAATTTGAATGTTCTACTTTGGAGGATGTGGAGGGGCTTTGTCCGAGGCGGCAGGTTTTGATGCCGGTTATGATTAATACCACTATCTTAAATCGGTATGGGCAAATAGACCGATTGCTACAAGCTATCAAACATTAGGATATACTACATGAGGCTTAAGTTTTCACCGAAAAACAAAAACAGCGTTTGAAAGATCTGCAGTTCGAATGGCATTTGCAAAAGGTGGATGAGAAGAACTATCTTTTTCTTGTGAACTAGAAGTGGGAGAGGCTCCTGAAGTAGTTGTACGGTATGTAACTCGTGAAAATCCTGAAAAAGTTTCTCTATGAAAATATATTTTTGAAAATAAATGCATATTTGTTTAGGAATGTGTTTTTCTCGCTTGCCATATAAGTAGAAGGACTTAAAAACATACGTATGGAGTATAATGAAACGAATATAGAATTGTTACTTCCCCGTTATTGTGAGGGTATTGCAACGGTAGAAGAGCAGCGACTGGTAAAAGATTGGATGAAGGAGTCTGAAGAAAATCGCCGGATAGTAAAGCAGATGGAAATACTTTATTTAGCGGCTGATACCGTTCATGTAATTAATAATGTAAATACAGAAAAGGCTTTAGTTAAGGTAAAAGGTAAAAAGACTGAAAGAAGGAAGGTGGCTTGGTGGGAGTGGGCACAGCGTGTTGCTGCCGTGTTATTTCTCCCACTGCTTGCTACTTTTTTGGTAGAACATTATGGTGGAAAGGATGCAGATGTACAAATGTTGGAAGCTAGGACAAACCCGGGAATGACTACTTCAGTAGTGTTACCCGATAGTACGGTGGTTTTTTTGAATTCAGAATCCTCTTTGCGATATCCTTCTTCTTTTAAGAATAGCAAGGAGAGAAAAGTTGAGTTGAAGGGGGAAGGGTATTTTGAAGTAACTAAAGATGTGGAGAAACATTTTATTGTGTCTACGGTTCACCGTTCACAGGTAGAGGTGTTAGGAACCAGTTTTAATATAGAGGCTTACGAAGAGTCTCCTGAGGTATCTACTACTTTAATCAAAGGTAAAATCAACTTCAGTTTCCAAGAAGGTGTCCGCAAAAAACAGATTGTGTTAAACCCCGGTCAGAAAGTTGTGTATGATTCAAAAAAAGGTACAGCACGTTTACTTGAGACTTCCGGTGAAACGGAAACTTCATGGAAGGACGGCAAGATTATTTTTGATAATACTTCTTTGAAGGATGCTTTACGGATTTTAGAAAAGCGATATAATGTGGTGTTCATTCAGAAAAATCCTGCACGTAAGGCTGCTTTTACCGGGACTTTTACCAGTCAGCGTTTGGAGCGTATTCTGGAATACTTTAAATTATCTTCCAATATACACTGGAAATATGTAGACGGTAAGGATGCGTCGCAAAAAAAGACCCATATAGAGATTTATTAATCAAATAACCTTAAATTGAATATAATATGAAAGAACTATCACCTTAAAGTAACAAAAAACATACGGGAAAATATTGGCGTATCTTCCCGTATGGAAAATCGGTTTTCAAATTAAAGCTTGTTTGGCGACAAGCTTAATCAACTAATTTTAAAACTTAAGTCATTACAAAAGTATGAAAAATAATTGTAGTATCCAATTTTCGAGGATACCAAATCGTCTATGGCTCTCCTCGAAGAAAATCCCAAGAACTATGAAACTATTTACTCTTTTCTTTGCTTGTTCCCTAGGACTGGCTCATGCATCCGAATCGTATGCGCAGAAGGCTATAGTCAATGTGGAGGTACAGAATAAGACTGTAGGGGAAATTTTGAAAGAAATTGAGAAACAATCAGAATTTGATTTCTTCTTTGATAATACGCTTATTGATTTAAATCGTCGTGTATCAGTCACTTCCCGTAACGGTGATATCTTTAAGGTGCTGGAGAAGGTATTTAAAGGTACAAATGTGAAATATTCCATTTTGGATAAGAAGATTGTCTTGACTACTAATGCTGACAATACACAGACTGTGCAGCAGATTACTTTTAAAGTAATCGGAAAAGTAGTGGACAATATGGGAGAAAGCGTGATCGGGGCTACTGTGTTGGAACAAGGGACTACAAACGGTACTGTGACTGATATGGATGGAAACTTTGAATTGGTGGTTTCTAATAAGGAAGTTACTTTAGAGATTTCATATATAGGCTATAGTAAGTCTGTTGTGAAATCAAAAGTAGGTGTCCCTGTCACTGTGACTTTAAAAGAAGATACAGAAGTGTTGGATGAAGTGGTAGTAGTAGGGTATGGAACACAGAAAAAAGTGAATTTGACAGGTGCTGTCAGTCAAGTAGGGGAAAAGGCTTTAGAATCTCGTCCTGTACAAAATGTATCTCAGGCTTTACAGGGATTAGTACCGGGAATGACCTTTGGGGTTGACGCTAAAGGTGGACAGTTAAATAATACTCCTTCCGTATCTATTCGTGGTGCAGGGACAATCGGTAAAGGCTCCACTGGCTCTCCATTGATTTTGATAGATGGTGTAGAGGGTAATATGAACTTGCTTAATCCGTTGGATATTGAAAGCATTTCTGTATTGAAAGATGCATCGGCTTCTTCTATTTATGGTTCTCGCGCTCCGTTTGGGGTTGTTTTGATTACAACTAAGCAAGGAAAGACTGGCAAACCGGTAGTAAGCTATAATACTAATATTCGTTTTAATAGTCCTCTTACTGATTATGATATGATGGATTCCTATCGCTTCATGCATTATTATAATGATGCACGTACTAATGGTGGACAGGCAGCTTATTTTAGTGATGAGCAAATAGCTAATGTTTTGGCTTATCAGCGTGGAGAAGTAGGAAAAATTATTCCGGTTACAACTTCAAATACATATACACACAACTGGGCAAATGCTAATACCGATTGGTATGATGTATTTTTCAAAGACCATGCCATGTCTCAGGAACACAGCTTGAGCTTGAGTGGTGGTACGGAACGTTTTTCTTATTATCTGTCCGGCAATTTTATGGATCAGGAAGGCTTGTTGAATTATGCTGACGAAAGTTATTATCGTTATTCTGTAAATGGGAAAATCAATGCGAAAATAAACAAGAACATAAGTCTCTCTTATAATACCAAATGGTTTCGTACTAATTATGAAGCTCCTTCTTATTTGAATCAGTTATTTTTCCACCAGATAATGCGTAAATGGCCTAATGCGTTTGTTACTGACCCACAAGGATATTGGGCGGATAACAGCGAGATTATACCATTAAAAGAAGGAGGACGAATGAAGGAAGATTTGGATCAGAACTTCCAACAATTGCAGTTGGATGTCACTCCATTGCCTGGATGGAATATTCACTTACAGGGTAATATGCGTATTACAACTAATTTTACTCATACTGACAGACAAGCTGTTTATGCCCATGACGCCAATGGAGAACCTTATGCTATAGCTATCACTAATGCGACGCAGCCAGGTCAGTCCAGAGTAATTGAAAAAGGAACAAAGAATGAATTTTATACAGTCAATCTTTTCTCGGATTACTCTCGCCAGTTGGGTGACCATTATTTCAAAGTAATGGGTGGATTTAATGCCGAGCATCAAAATGTGAGGACTTTAAGTGCTCAGCGTGATGGCATTATTGTACCAGATTTACCTACAATTGATACTTCTACTGAGCAGGACGTAGCGGGGGGCGGTTATAACCATTGGGCTACTGCCGGTTTCTTTGGACGCTTGAATTATAATTATAAGGAGAAATATTTGCTGGAAGTAAATGGACGTTATGATGGAACTTCCCGTTTTATGAAAGATCAGCGTTGGAACTTTTTCCCCTCATTTTCTTTAGGTTGGAATGTGGCCAGAGAAAATTTTTGGAAACCGCTGGAATCAGTTGTCAATCAATTTAAACTGAGAGGCTCTTGGGGTGAATTGGGAAATCAAAATACATCGAATTTGTACCCATTCTATGAAATCTTACCCGTGAAAAGCAATTCCGGTAATTGGCTGGTGAATGGAGGAAAAACAAATACGGCAGATATTCCTTCATTGGTTAGTACATTATTGACATGGGAACGTGTACGTTCTTTTAATGTAGGTTTTGATTTTGGTGCTTTCTCTAATAGATTGACAGGTTCTTTTGACTATTTTGTACGCAAGACTGTCGATATGGTAGGTCCTGCTCCACAATTACCCTTAGTTTTGGGTATTGCTCCTGCTATAGTAAATAATGCTGATATGAAGTCTTATGGTTTTGAAATAGAACTTTCATGGCGCGATAGAATAGGAGAAGTAGATTATGGAGTGAAGTTTAATTTGGCTGATGCCCAGCAAAAAGTGGTGAAATATCCCAATACTACAAATGCTTTCAATGACTGGTATGCAGGAAAAATGAGTGGAGAAATTTGGGGGTATACTTCATTAGGTATTGCAAAAACAGATGAAGAAATGAAAGAGCATTTGGCATCTTTACCTAATGGTGGCCAAAATCAATTAGGAAACAAATGGGGTGCCGGTGATATTATGTATGCTGATATAAATGGTGACGGCAAAGTAGATGGTGGTAAAGGTACATTAGCTGATCCGGGCGATCAAAGGATTATTGGCAATTCTACTCCCCGTTATAATTTTGGATTGGTTTTGGATGCTTCTTATAAAGGATTTGATGTTTCTATCTTCTTTCAGGGAGTAGGTAAAAGAGATTATGCTCCGATTGTAGGAACTAATGGTGCTGTCTTTTGGGGAGCTGTAAATAATATCTGGCAATCAATGGCGATGGAAGAACATTTTGATTATTTCCGTCCTGAGGGCCATCCTATGGGAGCTAATCTGAACGGGTATTATCCGAGACCGGACTTTACCAGCAACAAGAATCATCAGGTACAAACTCGTTATCTGCAAGATGCGTCTTATATCCGTTTGAAGAATTTACAGATTGGTTATACATTACCTAAACAATGGATTAATAAATTGCACATTAATAGATGCCGTGTATATGTGTCTGGTGATAATTTGTGGACTGGAACCAGCCTGGCCAGTATGTTTGATCCTGAAACACTAGCTGCCGGAGATTGGGGATCAGGAAAGACTTATCCATTATCTAAAGTGATATCTTTTGGCTTGAATGTTAATTTTTAAATAGAAATACAATATGTCTTACATAAAAAATACAGTAGCTTCTGTAGCCATGTTATTTACCTCAGTGGTATTGACATCCTGCAATGATTTTCTAGATTGTGAACCGTTGGATAAAATAACCCCGGATGCTTATTTTAATTCAGAAAGTGATTTGGCTGCCTATTCTATTCAACAATATAAATTTCCATCCTATCTTAATTTTGATATCTCTTTAGTAAAAACTGATAACAATTCGGATGACCAGGCCGCAACGGACGCTTCTACCGCGTTGTGGGTACCGGGAGAAAAACGTACTCCTGCTGATAAAGGAGCATGGGATTTTACAGAAATCCGTAAAGCGAATTATTTCTTCCAACAAGTATTACCCAAGTATGAGGCCGGAAGTATAAAAGGCGATGGAGTAATGATAAAACATTACATTGGAGAAATGTATTTTTTGCGTGCCTACCAGTATTTCAATAAATTGGTAAGTCTTGGTGATTTTCCTATTGTAACGGAAGTATTACCTGATGAAACAGAAGTGTTGAAGGAGGAAAGTAAAAGACAGCCTCGTAATAAAGTGGCTCGTTTTATTATAGAGGATTTAGATAGAGCTATTGAATTGATGTCATTGACTACCGATAATGGTAAGAATAGATTGACAAAAAATGTGGCATTGTTGTTTAAGTCTCGTGTAGCTTTGTTTGAGGCTACCTGGTTGAAATACCATAAAGGTACAGACCGTGTGCCGGGTGGTCCGGGATGGCCGGGAGCACAGCAAGAATATAATGCTGGCTTTTCTATTGATATAGACAAGGAAGTAGATTGGTTTTTGGAACAGGCAATGGATGCTTCTGCTCAAGTAGCCGATCGTATTTCATTGACAAAAAATACCGGTATATATAATCCGGACTCGAATCCTTATAACTGGAATCCTTATTTTGAAATGTTTTCGGCTGTTGATATGGAACCGATAGATGAAGTCTTGTTTTGGAGAGCATACAGTTCTGTGCAGGGTGTTACTCATAGTGTAAGTTCTTATCTTTGCAAAGGAGGAGGGGATTTAGGATATACTCGTAGTTTAGTAGATGCATGTTTAATGAAGAATGGATTGCCTATTTATGCGCCAAATTCTGGCTATGCTGGTGACGTGACGATTGAAAATGTTAAAAAAGACAGAGATGACCGTTTACAGTTATTTATGGGTGCTCCTAGTGATTGTTCAAGGCTTGATCCATATGAGACATATAAATATCCTAAGATATTGGAGCAGACCAATGATAGATGCCCGACAGGTTATACGGTTCGTAAATTCTTGACTTATGATCCAGCTCAAGTTGTAATCGGTTCTGGTGCAGTCAATACGTATGGATGTCTTCTTTTCAGATCTGTTGAAGCTAACTTGAATTATATTGAAGCTTGCTATGAAAAAAATGGAAGCTTGGATCCAAAAGCGATAAAGTATTGGAAGGAGATTCGTAGTCGTGCAGGTGTGTCTGATAATATCGATATGACAATTGCTGCTACCGATTTGTCTAAAGAAAATGATTGGGCTAAGTATTCTGCCGGTCAGTTAGTAGACCCCACCTTATATAATATTCGTCGTGAAAGACGCGTAGAACTAATGAGTGAAGGTACCCGTATGCGTGATTTAAAACGTTGGCGTGCTTTGGACCAAGTAGAAAATTATCAAGTTGAAGGATTTAATTTATGGGGTGGCGAACTGGAAAAATTGTATGTTGATGAAGCTGGTAATAGTTTGTTGATTCCAGAAGGTACTTCAGATAAGCAACCTAATGTATCCAACAAAGAAAACAGCAGTTATTTGCGTGTTAATCAGATTGTAAAAAAGAATAACTTGTTATACGATGGTTATACCTGGATACCAGCCAATTACTTAGAGCCTATTTCTGCTATCAACTTTACACTTACCTCTTCAAATCCTGATGACTTGGAAAGTTCAACGATTTATCAAAATCCGGGTTGGAGTAAAATAGCTAATGAACCGGCTATAGGATATTAATATAAAAAAGAGAATCATTTTTAAGGAGAAGATATAAAAGAGAGTGTGTAAGGAACCCTTCTCTTTTATGTCTTTTCTGTTTGTGTATGTAACATCTTTTATTTTAGATAAGCACAGTTGTATTCTGTAAATACCATGAATATGAAAAAACTGATTATGTTGTATTTCTTTCTTGCCGGAGGAATAGCGGCAAATGCGAAAAATATAGATTATACTTATTTGAAAATGCAGTCTGCTCCTTTTGAGGTAGATGACGATTACCTCTCCAAACATGATATCGTTTATTTTTCACCTACGCAACTGGAGGCGGAAGGCTTTCCGATGGGTAATGGTGATATAGGCGGCATGGTGTGGAATCATGACAATGGCATCGAATTGCAAATCAATAAAAATGATTTGTGGACAAAGGCACAACCAGAAGAATACGGAATGTCATTGTTGAGGCATGCGGCTCGTCTGAAGATCGATTTTGGTGCACCGGTATTCAGTTGGGTGCATTTGGAAGAGTTTGAGGGGCGGTTATCGCTGGCAAATGCCGAGAATACATATCGTGCGGTTACGGGTTATTCTGCTACAACTATTCGTACTTGGTTGGCGCAAGATCGTAATGTATGGATAGTGGAATGTGAAAATATACCTGATCCTGAAATGTTGGGAAATCATTCGGTAGCTACGGTTTCGTTGGAAAGACTGGGGAGCCGTTCCTTTACCGGATGGTATGGAGGTTGGTTTGCGAAGAACCTTTCAGTGGGGCTTGGTAAGATGCGTGCAATGGCTGATGCTCGCGAAATGATATTGGAAGAAACGGATGGTGGACTGCACTTTGCTGTAGCTTGCAGGGTGGTAGAGTCGTCCGAGGAACCGGAAACGGTGAATATGCGTCGTGCCGAATGGCGGACAAATAAATGTAAGTTCACAATTATGGTCAGTGTAGTAACTGATCGCGAAGATAAGGATCCGGTAAATGCAGCAAAGAAATTACTTGATGAGGCAGAAGCGAAGGGGGTAGATGAGTTGCGTCGCGAGAAAGATGAGTGGTATCGCAATTTCTGGTCCAATTCGTTTGTGAAGTTGGGTGATGATTATTTGGAGAATATCTATTACTTGCATCGCTATCTGATGTCTGCTGGTTCGCGAGGTGAGTTTCCGTTGGCTTTTAATGGGGGACTTTGGCGTTGGAACCGTGATGTACTTAATTGGGGGACACCGCATCATTGGAACCAGCAGCAGGAATATTGGGGATTGTGTGCGCAAAACGATTGGCGACTGATGAAACCTTATCTCGACACTTACTTCAAGATGATACCGTTTGCTGAGAAACTGGCAAAGGAGTATGGAGCGGAGCATGATGCATTGCTCATTACCGAAGCGCATAATTTCAACGGTGTACAATGGGGAAAGGACAAACGCTATCTGAGGAACAATTTTACTCCTGCTTCACAGATAGCTTCTCTCTTTTGGGATTATTACGAATTTACGGGAGACGAGGAATTCTTGAAAGAAAGGGCATATACGTTTATGAAGAAAGCTTCTCATTTTTATTTAGACAGGTTGGAATGGGATGAAGAAAAAAATGAATATTTTTTGAAAGCTTCTTTGTATGAGTCGGCCCCTATCGCTTATGTGAAGAATCCTATCAGTGACCGCAATTGCATCGAAAGGCTTTTCAAGGATTGTATCCGTGCGGCGGAAATATTGAACGTAGACAAAGATGAGGTGAAACAGTGGCGTCACGTACTCAATCATTTATGGGAAAGAGGCTATCAGCAGTTTGGTGAATGTGGCGAAGTAATCTCTCCTGCCGAGGAGTATTATACGGAAAAGCGTTATTCTCCATGGATTTGGGGTAACGGTGGTGCCGTAGCTTTTCCGGCAGGGCTGATTGGTATTGATGATAAAGACACTCGCTTGGGAAAAGCTGTTGTGAATCTGTTGAAACACGATGACGAGTGTAACGCGCATTATCCTTATCCGCAGATAGCCGCTCGAATGGGAGAAGGAGATGTGGCCTTGAAGTATATATGGAACGGGGTGAATGTACATCAGATGTATCCACAAGGATTGATGCACAATGTGACCGGTTATCCTGACAATATTTACGATCTTGCTTCTGTGCACAATCTGTTGAAAGACACGTATATGATACGCTCACATGATTTCTTTCAGTGCGGTATGGAACCCATGAGCAATTATTGCACGGGCATAAATGAAATGATGCTCCAAAGCAACGAGGGGAAAATCAGAGTGTTCCCTGCTGTGCCTGCTGCATGGGATTCTATTCCTATGGCATTTATTTTGTTGGCAAGAGGGGCATTTCTCGTTTCTGCAAGTAGGAATAATTCGGCTGAGGTTACACAAGTAGGTGTGAAGAGTTTAAAAGGGAATCTTTGTCGATTACAGAATCCTTGGGGTGACAAGAAATGTGAAGTGTTGAGATGCAGAGATGGCAGGAAAGTTTCCGTAAAGACAGGAGGGGATGGTGTATTGGCTTTCTCTACCCAAACAGGTGAAGAGTATGTTGTTCGGCTCATTGGTACGGAAACTTTGGTTAAAGAAGTGTATTTTGGCAAGCCTAATATGAAGGTGAAACAATTGGGAAAAAGAAGATTGGGAAAGGTTAGTGGCTGGAATGATTTTCAATGTGGAGGTGAAAAATGAATCTTTACAGTGAAAGTGAAGGCTGAATATGATTATGCACAGAAAAATAAAGCTAATTATTTGTTGAATATTGCTCTTCGCGGAGATGGGTCTATTCATCCTGCTGACCAATCCACTTTGCAAGGTTTTGCTGATCTAAAAGATTGATAGTATACGTGACTGGTTTTGAACAGATAGATTCTTCTTTCTTTCTTTCATCTACTTTTGAAAACGCCCTGCTGACAGGCGTTCCGGCAGTGACAGGACTTCCCGTCATCCCCTTTCAGTTTCCTCCACTCTGTATCTTCACTCCTTCCTGTGAAGGGAGGAGAATCTACAGATGAAACGGGAATGAGGGGAGATCTTACAGTTTTTAACCAATTGATAACTAGTGTGTTTTAAATGAAATGACAGAATGAAAGGAGAAAAGTGAACACCTGCATAGTGAGAGGATAGTGTAATGAACCGACTTGGCTGGTTTGCCGGACATGATAGGCTTGTCCGTCGGACCAGCTAAGCTGGTTCATGAAACATGCCGGCTTTTTCATCAAGACATGCTGACCTTTTAAGTAAAGGTGCTGGCATTTACCAAAAACATAAGGACATTTTAAAAAAACGACCGGTTCTTTTGAAGTAAACGACCAAAGCAACATATCCGGTAACATTAGTAACATGTGACCTGTGACCTGTCACGTTACTGACGTATGAGTCTACACGTATGTATGTGTCGGGCTGTACATACGGTAGCGTATGCCTATATATACGTATGTACTGTGTATCAAGTTCTACCGCAACTTGTACTAAGATGCACTATATCCTGTACCAAGATTCGCCATAACTTGTGCCAAGTTCCGCTACCTTTGCTGAAAATGGTAAAGGCAACTTGCAGGATAACAAGAATAGTTTTTCAGGAGAAATCCCGGCAAAAAAGTGGAATCAGTCCTTTCGACAGCTTCAGCCAGAAAAGCAGAGGAGAATTCTGCTCACTTGAAAGACGTGCAGAAGAAGGCTAAGCCGCATTCCTTGATGCAGGAAGTGACCACCTTTCTCACCTCCCACTACCACTTCTGTTTCAATGTACTGACCGAGGTAACCGAAGTGGCATGTCTGGAAAACGATGTGCCCGACCCCCATCTGCACTATGCTAAAGTTCTACAAACACGTACCCGAAGAGGAGTATTCCGCCTCTGCTTCCGCTTCGCTATGGTAGAGGATGATCTGCAGAAGGTACTGACCTTTTCCGTCACCCAGTTGTTCGGGCGTATGAAATCCATTCATCCTTCGGTCATAAGGAGCATGACCGCTTACAGTCTGAGCCGCATTCTGCCTCTGTTGGGCGGGTGCATACTGTCAAAGGGAATGTATATAGGGTAGTGGAATGCTAGATACCCTTAATTACCACATGGGATAGGAGAATTAGAAGTCCTTTCTTGAAAGTTCGTGAAAAAGCGAACTTTATTCGTTAAATTATGCGGAAAGTTCACAATAAAGAGATTCCTTGATTTAGGAATATCCCCCGCACAATTGCCATTAAATAAAAGACTTTTTGTTTTGCTGTTATTGAAAGCAAAGTGGATATGGACTATAATCTCTATTCTGTTTCCGGTCTGAAAGTAACGTGCGCAAGGTGAGGGATAAGGCATGAGGTTATGCTGTCATCGGTGTGTATAAATCGGATGAATGGAGATAAAAAGCAAGACTTATTCTAAAAATAAATCAATATGAAAAAACTGTTATTATTATTTTTATTCTTGTGCTCGTTGGAAGTAGCACAGGCACAACCGGGTATCTCAACTGCAATACCTTCTGAAAAACCTTCAAAATACCAGAAAGATCAGATCAAGCGCAAGTATGGTATGTTCATTCATTTTGGTATCAATACATTCCATGATGTGGAATGGTCAGACGGATCTTTTCCGGTGGAAACTTATGCCCCTGCGGAGATTGACGCCTGTCAATGGGTGAAGACAGCGAAAGATGCCGGTATGAAGTATATCATCTTGGTGGCAAAACATCATGAGGGCTTTTGTCTTTGGGACAGTAAATATACTGATTATGACGTGGCAAGTTCGGGAATAAAACGAATGTGATTGAAGCCGTAGCTAGGGAATGTAAGAGACAAGGCATGAAGCTGGGACTGTATTACTCGTTGTGGGACAGGAAAGTCAATGCGGATGTTGACAATGTGGAGTCGGACAGGAAGTACAATACATACATGTTGAAGCAATTGGACGAACTGATGGACATCACGGAAAAATATACTAAAATAGTGGAGTTCTGGTTTGATGGAAGTTGGGTGAAACCCGGTTATCGCTGGCCGGTAGAAGGCATATACAGAACCATCAAAAGCCGTGAGCCGCAATGCCAGATCGGAATTAACTGGACGATAGGCGAGGATGCGGATCCCCATAATCCGAATGCGCCGGAGAAATCATATAAAATTATTCCGGAGGAACAGAAGGAAGGTGATCCTATCCGTTATTTTCCCAGTGACTTCCGCTTGGGCGATCCGCTTCTGCCCGCAAGTCTGATAAGAGAGTTTGACTTCAAGAAAAACCGGATGGAGCTGGTGGCCCTGCACGCTACAGGTTTCGGAAGGCCCAGCCAGGCGGCATGGACGGAAATCTTTGCGGATGGCCAGCCTCTGCGAATAGCCCGTTGGCCAAATGACTCTACGATTATGATTGGAAAAATACAGGAATCGGGGATGGCTAAGGAAGGGAAAGAGGCTCCTTTCCCTGTATTCGGATATCAGGAAGAGCGCCCTTCGAGTTGGAAATCGGTAGAGAATATGTGGATAAGCGGATACTTTGCGCACGGTTATGCCGATGACATGATTTGTGTGGAAAGCATCGACACGATACATAAAATGATTCATACAGGGCAGCATACGGTATATGGATTTATGACAGGTGCGCCTTGGCATCAATGGTTTGCCTTGAACCTGCTGGAGGGACTGGATGGGCCGGGCGAATACGTGATTGATGCCGGGAGAGGGAAGATGTATGTATATCCGCTTGCCGGAAAGATGGAAAATTGGAGTGTTTCTTTATTGGAAGGGCCCTTGCTGGCTATAGAGCATGGCAAAGATGTGAAGGTACAAGGCATCACTTTCGAGTATGGCAGGCATATCGGTGTCTATATGGAGAATACCCATCGTGCTTTAATTAAGAATTGCATTATACGCAATATGGGCGGAGTGGGCGTATCCATCGGAAAGGGAACGTTGAAGGCTGGTAACCAAAGAGGGCACGAGTCGGGAGGCAACCCAGCTTCGCGTGTCGTGGGTGATTTGATGGGAACGGTTTATCAGAACATCCTGTTCAACCGCGAAGGAGGAACGGAAAACGGAGTCGTGGATTGTCATATTTATAATGTAGGTGCCGGAGGTATCAGTCTGGGAGGAGGAGACAGAGCCTCATTGACCCCTGCCGGAAACTATGTGGAGAATTGCCGGATACATGATTATAACCGGATTGAGAAATCCTATCGTCCCGGAATATGGATGGATGGTGTGGGTAACCGCATCTCTAAATGTGACATCTATGATGCGCCCAGCATGGCTATCCTGTTTCATGGAAATAACCATGTGATAGAACTGTGTGACATAACGAATGTGTGTTCTGAAGTCGATGATCAGGGAGCTGTTTATTATGGTCGTGATCCTTCGGAGCAGGGAAATGTTATCCGTTATTGTTATTTTCATGAATTGAGTCCACGCCATCGTGTAACGGCTACTTATCATGATGACGGAGCTTGCGGAGCGGAAGTTTATGGTAATATTTATCACAAAGCAGGGTCTTTGCCGGTACTAATCGGTGGGGGACATAATAATCATTACCGGCATAATATATTTATAGATTCTCCTGTTGCCATTCATATAGATGCGCGTATGCAGGGCTGGGGCAAATTCATGATAGAGAAAGGTGCGATAATTGATCAGCGTTTGCAAACAGTCAATTATAAAAATCCTCCTTACAGTACGGCCTATCCTTTGCTCGCTGCATATTGGGACAATGACACTTCTTATCCAAAAGGCAATGTGATAGAAGGAAACTTGTTTTATAAGATAGGAAATGTGGTGCGCGGACAGAGCGAATGGCTGGAATTGTATAACAATTGGGCTACCGGTTCGGATCCAGGGTTTGTGGATGCTGCTGATCCGTTGAAGGGATTTAAGGATGATGCGCTCATTTATCAACGGATCAATGGATTCCCCCGGCTTCCATTTGAGAAAATCGGATGCGATTTATCCAAATGAAAGAGTGTGATGATAAACTTTCAAACCTTATAAAAAAATATCTTATTTCTTTAGGAACATTCCTTTCCCGATTGCCATATAAATAGAGAGTACCTTTGTTTGGCGACAAAGGATCAACTTATTTTTAAACTTTAAGTCATTACCATTAAATGGAACATCAAAACAAATTGATTTATGGCGGACTATTGGCGATATCCGCTCTGACCGGCTGTACGGAGCCGGTAACAGAAAAACCTTTGAATATTGTCTATATTATGACGGACGATCATACAGCTCAAATGATGAGTTGCTATGACAAACGTTATATGGATACACCCAATTTGGATCGGATAGCCAATGAGGGGGTACGTTTTACAAACAGTTTTGTCGCAAACTCTCTGAGTGGCCCTAGTCGTGCTTGTATGCTTACGGGCAAACATAGTTGTGAGAATAAATTTTATGATAACTCTACCTGCGTATTTGATTCATCGCAGCAAACTTTTCCGAAACTATTGCAGAAAGCGGGTTATCAGACTGCATTAATTGGGAAATGGCATTTGGAAAGTTTGCCGACAGGCTTTACTTATTGGGAGATAGTTCCCGGACAAGGTGATTATTATAATCCGGATTTCATCACACAAACCAATGATACCATTCAGAGACATGGGTACATCACTAATCTGATTACCGATGATGCCATAGACTGGATGGAAAATAAGCGCGATAAAGAAAAACCTTTCTGTCTGCTTATTCATCATAAGGCTATTCATCGTAATTGGATGGCGGATACCTGTAATCTGGCCTTATACGAAGATAAAGAATTTGCTTTACCCGATAATTTCTTTGACGATTATGAGGGTCGTTCCGCAGCTGCGGCTCAGGAGATGAGTATTGTGAAAGATATGGATATGATATATGATCTGAAGATGCTCCGCCCTGACAAGGAATCCCGTTTGAAATCATTGTATGAAAGCTTTATCGGACGTATGGACGAAAGACAGCGTGCCGCGTGGGATGCATTCTACGGTCCTGTGATTGATGATTTTTATCAGAAGAATCCGCAAGGAAAGGATTTGGCTAATTGGAAATTCCAACGTTATATGCGCGACTATATGAAAACAGTCAAATCACTGGATGATAATGTAGGACGTGTGCTCAATTATCTGGAAGAAAACGGGTTGCTGGATAATACATTAGTCGTCTATACATCAGACCAAGGATTTTATATGGGAGAGCACGGATGGTTTGACAAGCGTTTCATGTATGAGGAATCCATGCGTACTCCGTTGATAATGCGTTTGCCGAAAGGATTTGACAGGAAAGGTGATATAACTGAAATGGTACAGAATATAGACTATGCACCTACTTTCCTGGAACTGGCAGGTGTAAAAGTACCCGAAGATATTCAAGGCGAGTCTTTGTTACCTTTATTGAAAGGAAAGAAGCCTGCGGGCTGGCGTAAATCATTATATTATCATTTTTATGAATATCCTGCCGAACACATGGTGAAACGTCACTATGGAGTACGTACAGACCGTTATAAATTGATTCACTTCTACAATGACATTGATGCATGGGAACTTTATGACTTGGAAAAAGATCCTGCCGAGATGCACAATGTAATCAATGATCCTGCTTATAGTGAAGTATTGGCTGATATGCAGGAGGAGTTGAAGAAATTGCAAATCCAATATAACGATACAGACTTTGTAAAATAAAGACAATGAATAAGACATTCTTATTAAGTGTCATACTGGGAGTTTTATGCTTTCCGGTAAAGGCACAGATCTTGCCTGTACCTACACCGGTACAATTGCAATGGCAGCAGATGGAAACAACGGCATTTGTTCATTTTAGCGTGAATACTTATACGGATATGGAGTGGGGATATGGCAACGAGTCCCCTGCCATCTTTAATCCGACTAAGTTAGACTGTCGTCAATGGATACGGACTTGTAAAGAAGCGGGACTGAAAGGAGTGATCCTTACTGCCAAGCATCATGACGGGTTTTGTTTGTGGCCGTCGGCTTATACGGAATACAGTGTGAAGAATTCTCCATGGAAGAACGGAAAAGGCGATTTGGTACGCGAATTTGTGGATGCTTGCCATGAGTATGGGATGAAAGTGGGATTGTACCTTTCTCCTTGGGATTGTAACCATCCTGATTATGGAAAACCAGAATACATCACTTACTTCCGCAATCAGTTGCGCGAATTGCTGACTAATTATGGGGAATTGTATGAGTTTTGGTTTGACGGCGCCAACGGGGGACGTGGTTATTATAGTACGGATTCCTTACATACCCGAAAGATTACCGCAGATTACTATCCATGGGAATCTTTGACAGAAATGGTATATGAATTACAACCCAACTGTGTGGTGCATGGTGGAAGTGCACAGAACATCCGCTGGGTAGGCAACGAGGAAGGGTACGCTTTGGAAGAGCATTGGAGTACAGTGAGAAAGCCGGAACTCTATGATAAAGGGATACCAAATGGTAAACAGTGGATGCGCGGACATGCGGATGGTACGTTATGGATTCCTTCAGAAACTGATGTATCCGTCCGTCCCGGTTGGTATTATCATGCTTCGGAAGACCATAAACTGAAATCATTGTCCCAATTGACTGACATTTATTATGAGAGTGTGGGACGTAACAGTTTGTTATTGCTTAATCTGACCCCCAATCAAGAAGGATTGATTCCTGAGCAGGATTCCTTGCGTTTGGTAGAATGGTATCGGCGATATACCTCTGAACTAAAGAAGAATCTCGTTAATCAGAAAATGAAAGTAACGGGCAAGAACCGTAAGAAGTTGAAATATACTTTGGATGGCAACCGAGGTACATATTGGGAAGCTGATACAAAAACGCCTGTACTGGAAGTGGATTTTGGAAAAGAATTAACTTTCAACCGTTTGTTATTGCAAGAGTTTATTGAGAAAGGGCAAAGAGTAAAGCAGTTTGTTGTAGAATATTTTGATAATGGGAATTGGCAGAAATTGGATGAACAGACTACTATCGGTTATAAACGGATTCTGCGTTTTCCCGAAGTCACTGCTTCACGTCTGCGAATACGGATAACAGATGCATGGGAGGCACCTTGTCTGACAGAAATACAGGTCTTTAAAGCGGAAACTCCGCTGGATGCTCCTGTGATTACCAGAAATAAGAATGGAGAGGTGAAGTTGGTATGCAGCAATAAGGATGTTTCTATCTATTATACTACAGATGGTAAAGAGCCACAACCTGGTGTAAGCCCTCGTTACCAGTCGCCTGTTCCGGCAGACGGTGATCGGATTATTAAAGCGATAGCAGTGGACGGAAAGAAAAAGTCAACAACTGCTACGCGTACTTTTACCGGCAGTAAGGCTCATTGGAGCACCTTGCCTGATAAAGCCGGTATGCTTGTTTTTGATGAAAACCAGCATACAACTTGGGTTGGAAAAGATGTGCTTGAGGTTGACTTGCAATCAGCAAAGGAAATGACCGGTATAAGCTATCTGCCTGATCAGGCACGATGGGCTAATGGAATTGTTGTAAAATATATGATTGAGATCTCTTTGGATGGAATCCGATGGGAAGAGGCAGCCCGTGGAGAGTTTGCCAATATTCAGAACAATCCTGTAGAACAGCAGGTAATTTTCCGGCAGACGCATAAAGGACGCTACATCCGTTTCCATGCCTTGTCAACAGTGGATGGTCAAAAGAGCATGGGGGTAGCGGAATTAGACATTTTATTTTCTAAAAACTGATAAGTAATGAAAAAGTATAACTATGTAGGATGGTGTATGGCCGGTAGCCTTGGTTTGTCCGCTATGTCCGGACAGGCTGCACAACCGGAAAAAAAGCAACCGCATATCATCTTGATAATGACTGACCAACAACGTTGGGATGCATTGGGATGTGCGGGAAATGAAGCTGTGATTTCTCCAAATGTGGATCGCCTGGCAGCCGATGGGCATTTGTTTTGTAATGCCTATACGGCTGCTCCAAGCAGTACTCCGGCACGTGCGGGTATGCTGACGGGTATGTCTCCCTGGCATCATGGCTTGTTAGGATATGGACAGGTGGCGGAGCATTATCCTTATGAAATGCCGCAGATGTTGAAAGACTTGGGCTATCATACATTGGGAATAGGAAAAATGCATTGGCATCCGCAGAATGTGTTGCATGGATTCGAAGTGACTATTCTGGATGAAAGCGGACGTGTGGAGTCTCCTTATTTTATGAGTGATTATCGTAAATGGTTCAATACGCAGGCTTTCGGCCTGAATCCCGACAGTACAGGGGTGGAGTGGAATGCCCACGGAGCGAAAGCGTATGCTTTGCCCGAGCGCTTGCATCCTACCGTATGGACAGGAGACAGGGCGGTAGAGGCGATAAAAGGTTATTCTTCTGAACGGCCTTTGTTTTTGAAAGTGTCTTTTGCCCGTCCGCATAGTCCGTATGATCCTCCCCGGCGAATAGTGGATAAGTATGAGGGCAGAAAAATACCCGCTCCCGTTGTAGGTGACTGGTGTAAAGATCTGGCAATAGATACTCATCCCGAAAAAAATCCTGAGGCGGCTGTAGGAAACTATGGAGTGGAATATGCCCGGAATTCCCGTAAGTATTATTACGCTTCGGTTACTTTTATTGATGAGCAGGTAGGGCGCATTGTGGATGAACTGAAAAAGAAAGGAATGTATGACAATGCGCTGATATGCTTTGTTGCCGATCATGGCGATATGTTGGGAGATCATCATTTGTGGCGTAAAACGTATGCTTATGAAGGTTCGGCAGCTATTCCTTTTATTATAAAGTTACCCGAAAACATGAAAAGTAGCCTGAAACCCGGTGAAAAAATAGAGGCTCCGGTGGAGTTACGCGACTTGCTTCCTACTTTTCTGGCATTGAACGGCTGCCGGATTCCGGAAGAAATAGACGGTCTGTCTTTACTTCCTTTATTGGAAAAAGGGAAAGCTCCCTGGCGTGAATATATTGATATAGAACATTCCACCGCTTATTGGGCGGATAATTATTGGTGTGCTTTGACGGATGGGAAAATAAAATATATCTGGTTTTTCCGTACAGGTGAGGAACAATTGTTCGATTTGTCAAAAGACCCATACGAATTGCATGATTTGTCAAAAGCCAAGGCTTCCGGAAAGACATTGGAAAAGATGCGGAAAGCGATGGCCGGACATTTGCAGGAAAGAGGGGAAGAGTGGGTGAAAGACGGCAAGTTGGTCATCCGCAATAAAAATCTTTTATATAGTCCGAATTATCCAACAAATAAAAAATAAACCATGAAGAAATTAATTCTAACCTTTTCATTTTTAGTGTTGTTTTTCGACACTTTGCAGGCATCGGTATCCATTATCCCAATGCCGCAAAAGTGCATCGAAAAAAGAGGCAATTTTACGGTAAATGACAAAACTGTAATTACGTTGTCAGTAGATAACGAGGAGATGCGCAATGCCGTATCTTTCTGGAATGATTTGTTTGATACGGCTGCCGGGTTCTCATTGGAGGTCTCTTCCACTCCCCGTTCTTCCAATGTGATTCGTTGCCGGCTTAACACAGCTCTTCCCAATGAGGAATCATACAAGCTGACAGTCTCTTCATCTTCTATCCATATAGATGCCAAAACCCCTAAAGGCATTTTCTATGCTTTTCAAACTTTGCGCCAATTATTACCTTCTGCCATTGAAAGTGACAAGCAGGTGGCGGAAAAAATAAAATGGAACATCCCTTGTGTGGTGATAGAAGATTCGCCTGCATTCTCTTATCGCGGAGTGATGCTTGATGTTTCCCGCCACTTCATTCCTAAGGAAGATGTAAAGCGTCACATCGACTTGCTTGCTTTTCATAAATTGAACATCCTTCATTGGCATCTGACTGATGACCAGGGATGGCGTATCGAAATCAAGAAATATCCCAAACTGACTACCGTCGGAGGTTACCGTAAGAAAACGATTGTGGGATATATGTGGGACAATCCTACTGAATGGAATACCAAACGCTATGGTGGATTTTATACACAGGAAGATATCAAAGAAGTGGTGGCGTATGCCAAGAAGCGTTTTGTGGAAATTATTCCTGAGATAGAAATGCCGGGACATAGCGTGGCGGCACTGACTGCTTATCCTGAATATTCCTGTACCGGAGGACCTTTTGAGGTGGAAGGCCGTTGGGGTGTTTTCAATGACATTTATTGTACTAAGGAATCTACTTTTACCTTTATGCAGGATATTCTGGATGAGGTGGTGGAACTTTTCCCTTCTAGCTATATCCATTTAGGCGGGGATGAGGCCCCTCGTATCCGTTGGAAAAATTGTGTACACTGTCAGGAACGGATGAAGCAGGAACATTTGACAAAAGAGGCTGAATTACAGACTTATTTCATCAATCGGATTGAGAACTATCTGAATACCAAAGGAAAGAAAATTATCGGTTGGGATGAAATCTTGGAAGGAGGTATTCCGCAACGTGCTACCGTGATGTCATGGCGGGGAGAAAAAGGGGGAATTCATGCCGCGAAAGCCAGATATGATGTCATTATGTCTCCTAATATTTATATGTATTTCAATTGTCTTCAGTCTAAAGTCAATGAAAAGAAAATTGGAAATCCCAATCGGGTGATTACTTTGGAAAAAGTTTATAATTATCATCCGGTTCCCGAAGTCCTGAGTGCGGATGAGGCCAAACATATTAAAGGAGTACAGGCCAACTTGTGGACGGAGTATATGTCTGCGCTCGATGAGATGGAGTACATGCTTTATCCGCGTGTGGCAGCTTTGTCCGAGGTGGCGTGGAGCAAAAAGGAAAATAAGGATTATGAAAGATTCTGTACCCGTTTGGAGAGCATCCGGCGGCATTATGATGTGTTAGGAGTAGATTATTGCAAGAAAATCAGTAATGAATAATCTGTCAGTGATGAATATGAAAAGAAAAATACTATTTGTTTGTTTCGCCTTCCTTGCTTTGTTGCAAGGGTGGGCGCAACACACCTGGCAGGCCGGTCCGGTCAATTTAGAGCTTATTCAACGGGGCGATTCGGAATTCCCGTCCGGTTTTTCCGCTTTCTCATTGAAGGATCATTTTATTTGGTGTGGTTCGGCTATTCAGGCAGAGGAAGATGGAAAGTATTATTTATTTTATTCCGCTATGGAATCAGGACCGGAGCACCCTAGATTTATAGACGCTTGGTTGCTGGGGTCGATGATTGGAGTAGCCGTATCCGACTCTCCTTATGGGGGATATAAGGATATAGGTATTGTCTATAACAAAGATGGATATCGTCCGGACAGCTGTTCATGGGATGCACAGTCGGTTCACAATCCGCATATCAAAAGATATAACGGAAAATACTATTTGTATTATTGTGCTACGGTGGATCCGGGTGGAAATGCTCATGTAAAGGGAAAACTAAGCAGAAGAGACAGACTCCAGCAAAATCAAAAGTTGGGGGTACTGTGCTTTAATTCCATAAAAGAATTACTGGAAGGTAAATTTTCATGTAATGAGCAACCTTTACTTGCTCCACGTACACGGGTGAAGCCTGATAATGTACTGGACCCCTCACCTGAAGGAACCGTAACCAAGCCTGATAATCTCATTTTAGTCAATCCGGCAGTGGTATATCATCCTTTGAAAAAGAAATATTATCTTTACTTTAAAGGGAATGTCTATGATCCTACTTGGCGTGGTGTGCATGGAGTGGCCATAGCCGATGCCCCCGAAGGCCCTTTTATTGTGCAGGATGACTATGTATTTGAGTTTGAAACAGGGGATAACCAGAAATTGAATGCGGAAGACCCGTTTGTATGGTATCACCGGAAAGACAATTGTTTCTATGCTGTTTTTAAAGATTTCACGGGAGGATTTACAAAAGGTGAGCCGGGATTGGCCATCATGTATGCTGAAGATGGTATACATTGGAAACTTCCTGAACATTCTTTGTTTATGAATAAAGAAATAATTCTAAAGAATGGAGAGCGGCTAGAGGTAGATCGGTTGGAACGTCCTCAGCTGTTATTGGATGAAAATGATGAACCGATTGTGCTTTATTCAGCTTGTTCCATTACTCCATTGAATATGAAACAGGATGGGAGCTCGTTTAATATCCAGATTCCAATTCTTCGAAATAAGTAAGAAGGATATGGTATAAAAGCAGTCCGGCATATGGATGAATATCTGTGCCGGACTGCTTTTTTATATTGTAACGGAAGAAATGGAACTTTTGATAAACCTTTCGGACACACGCTTGTTTATGATAAGTTCATGTTTTTGACATGAGTAACATAAATCTATTGCAAAGACTAATGAAAGAAAATAGACCTCCTTTTTTGCCATTTTCGCAATCTTGCTTTAACTATTTTAAAGTAAGGGGCTTTATTGGATTTTCGGAACTGTGTATCAGAACATTTCATCCTGATTCACAAAGATATATATGTCCCTATTTGTCCGATGCGCATATTTTGGAGTTCCGGCTTCCGGCGGCGACTATAGAGTGTGTTATCAATAAACAAGGTATATGCATTGAGGCTATCATGTTTACCGATTAGTAAGTGGTTTTGGTTTAATCTTCCTTTTTCATTTCTTAATAATTAAGCCAAAGTTTGAATGAAGAAAGTTTTTCTTCACTGATGGTGATTTGGACTTTGTAAGGAGGAAGGACACTGATTACTATCTTGCCATTAAAATAAGGTTCGGCACGGTCTATGGAAGCAATGCTGATAATAATCTAACGGTTGGCGCGAAAGAACTGTTCGGAGGCTAACTGCTCCATTTGTTTATTCAGAGACAGGTTGATTATGTGTTCTTGTCCTTTTTGGGTGACGGCAAAGGTTATTTTGTTTTCAGAATAGAAATAGGCAATGTCCGTTACTTGAAGAGACCAGAAAAGGCCAGCTCCATAAAAAATCATCTTCTATAATGATTGCGTTTAGTTTATTCATATGCTAAAGGTACTTTTATGGTAAACAAATTGTTTGCTTTGGTGACTTATCATTGCTTTCGGCAGCACAGGAAGAAAGTAGTGCGGCAAGGCTTAATAATGGCATGGAATGTACGTTAATCTTCATGTTTTGTCTTTTAAGTTTGCGACAAAAGTAAAGATGGAAGGGAGAGCAGCTGGGAAAGAAAATGCTGAAGCCGGAAAAAGAAGATCGAAAAAAGGGAAAATGCATCCTGAATAATTTTATCAATGAAGTAAAAAAAGATTTATTCAGGCAACTTTTTATACAGAATAGCTGTTTTTATCAGTAAGATGATTAATTATAAACTCTAAAAAACAAAGCGTATGTATTTTATTTGGTACATTATTATCGGAATTATTGCTGGTTTTGTTGCCGGTAAGTTGATGAGGGGAGGGGGGTTCGGTCTCTTTATTAATTTATTGGTTGGTATTGTTGGCGGTGTTCTGGGCGGCTGGGTATTCAGTTTGTTTGGTATTGCAGCAACAGGTATTATGGGCAGTCTTGTAACCTCTATTGTGGGAGCTATATTTTTGTTGTGGATTGTTTCTTTGCTCAAGAGGTCTGATATTTCCTGAATTGGTAGTAAAAAGGAACCGTCCTGACGACACGCTTGTCGGGGACGGTTCCTAAACCAAACAAATCAAAAAATATAAGTATATTAACTAATTGCTTCCACCTCCTAAAGCGCGGTAAAGCATGATATGCAGTTTACAAGATTCCACATTCAGAGCGATACGTTCCAATTCACAATCCAGGAAACGTTCATCGGCCGACAGTACATCCAGATAGCCTGCGAATCCTACTTTAAACATTTCATTTGCATTATAAATAGATCGATGATGGATACGGCTTTCTTCTTCTTTCAACTCTTTGCGCTGGTGCATTTGGGATGATGCAGTAATGAGGTTTAATACTTCTTCATAGGCTTTTAATACCGTTTCGTGATATCCTAACAAAGCGATGCGTTGCTGGCTTTTCGCATCATTCCATAATGCACGTATAGTATTTTGTTTGAATATAGGTGCTGTGATACCTGCGCCGAGATTGTAAACCAGGGATGCAGGAGCTGTAAACCATTTATCCAGATCAAATGCGTTAAAACCTCCGTTTCCTCCAATCACGATGGATGGGAAGAAAGCTTTTCGCGCTGCAGATACGTCGGATTTACTAGCTAATAATTCCAGTTCGGCAGCCTTTATATCCGGGCGATATTGCAAAAGTTGTGACGGGATCCCTGCATCTGTGGGAAACTCATAACTACATGCTGTTTCAAATGACACTCGTTTCACTTTGAAAGGCAGTCGTCCTAATAAGGTGGCGATGGCACGTTCCTTTTCACTTATTTGCTGTTCGTTTGCAAGCAGCATTTCTTCCAATTTAAGGCGTCGTGACCGGAATTGGTCTACAGAAAGTCGGGTTACTTCACCTTCTTTCATCAGTTCATTGGTTAAATTATAAGCATCTCTGGCTGTTAGGATGGCTTCGCGTAGCACATACCGCTGTTTGTCCAGTCCTATTAATTCAAAGTAGTGTGTACCTACTTCTGATATCAATAAAGTACGTGCCAGACGCATAGCTTCTACAGACTGCATCCAGCGGGATACGGCCGATCGTTTTTTATCGGTTAGCTTACCCCATATGTCAGCTTCCCATTGAAAATTAAGTCCTAGATTGAAATTCCGATAGGGATCTGGAATATGTTTGTCTTTTTCTAAATCGGGAGTGTTGGTGGTGCTGTTACCAACTCCGTCCATAGTGTACTCGCCAAAACGTTGTACTCCACCATCAATGCCTAATGAAAGATCGGGCAGCAGCGCTCCTTTTCCTACTCGAACTTGTGAACGGGCAACGGATATCCGTTCTATAGTTTGAAGGAATGTGTGATTATTATTTAACGCTTCGGCTATATAACTTTGCAATAACGTATCTGGAAAAAATGTTTTCCATGACAAGGAAGAGATAGTGGTGCTGTCCGTTTCCCTATCCATATAGAACTCGGGTAACTCTATCTTTTCTGTCGGAGTAAGGGAAGGGGCTTTGCAACTTACCATAATCAGACAGAAAGCCCCCATTATTAAACCTGTTTTGTTTATATTGTTATTTTTCATCTTCTTCATCATAGCTGACTTTATTACGGTTAAGATGTGCAGACCAACTCTCGAAAATAAGGTAAAGTCCAGGTACAAGGAAGATTCCTACAAATGTACCGATAAACATACCTCCGGCGGCGGCTGTTCCGATGGAACGGTTGCCCAAAGCACCGGCTCCGCTTGCCATTACCAACGGAATGAGTCCGCATATAAATGCAAAGGAGGTCATCAGGATGGGACGCAGACGGCTTACGGAACCTCTAACGGCAGCATCAAAAATGCTCATTCCCTGCTTGCGGTACTGATTGGCCATTTCCACAATAAGAATGGCATTTTTACCTAGCAGACCAATCAGCATCACTAAAGCTACTTGGGCATAAATATTATTCTCCAAGCCTGCCAGTTGCAGGAAAAAATAAGAACCGAAGATACCTGCCGGCAATGAAAGTATGACGGGGAAAGGCAGTAATAAACTCTCGTATTGTGCTGCCAGCAACAAATAAACAAATAGCAGGCAGATACCGAAAATAAAAACAGTTTGTCCACCCGAGTCTTTTTCTTCACGAGTAACCCCTGACCATTCTATATCATAACCGCGAGGTAATGTTCCTTTGGCAATTTGTTCCACAGCTTCGATAACCTCTCCTGAACTGACTCCTTCGGCAGGTTCACCTGTAATCAGGGCCGAGGTAAACATATTGTAGCGTGTAATCTGGTTAGGACCGAATATACGGTCCATCGTCATAAAGTTAGAGTAGGGTACCATATTTCCGTCCTTGTTCTTGGCATAGAACTTATACAGATCTTCAGGATTCATACGATACTCTGGAGAAGCCTGTAACATCACCTTATACATTTGTCCGAAACGAATAAAGTTGGATGAGTAGAAACTGCCGATATAGGATTGGAGTGTTTCCATGGATTCATTTAAATTTACTCCTAATTTAGCTGCTTTAGCAATATCCACTTTCAGCAGATATTGTGGAAAATTAGGATTGAATCCTGAGGTTGCTCCCACAATGCGCGGATCTTCATTCAGCTTTTCTACTAATGTATTGGCAACATCGGCGAATTCTGCAAAGCTGCCTGCTGTTTTATCTTGTAAACGAAGTTCGAAGCCGCTGGCATTACCGAATCCCGGAACTGTAGGAGGCAGGAAGAACTGAATATCCGCATCTTTGATATGTGAGGTACGGTCTTTGTATATCTCTATAAGTTCGGCTGCTGTTTGATCGCGTTCACTCCACGGGGTGAGATTAATCATACCCATACCGAAATTGGCGCCTTCCGTTTCAGTCATCAAACTATAACCTGCTAATGTGGAGATGCTTTCAATTTCTTTGAAAGGAAGCAGTGCAGCTTGTACAGCGTTCAAGGCTTTTTCGCTACGTTCCAATGTTGCTCCCGGAGGCGCATCTACATTAACATAAATCATACCTTGGTCTTCATTGGGAATAAAGCCTGAAGGAAGTACTTGACTCATGCCGAAAGTGGCAAGGAAGAAAATAATCAGTGTGGCATAAGTGATTATTTTCCGGCTCAAATACTTGTGTAATCCGATATTGTATTTCTTTTCAAAGCGGTCGTACCGACGGTTGAAGAAAATAAAGAAACGACGTAGCCATCCTGCTTTTTTCTTCTTTTTTCCATCAGCGGGTTTCAGTAACAAAGCACATAGGGCAGGCGAGAGAGTCAATGCGTTTACTCCTGAGATAACAATGGCTACCGCCAGTGTCAATGAGAATTGCCGATAGAAAATACCTACTGTTCCCTGCATGAAGCCCACCGGAACAAAGACTGCCGACATGACTAGCGTGATGGCGATAATGGCTCCACCGATTTCATTAATAGCTGCTACAGATGCTTTATAAGGAGAGAGTTTCTCATGATGCATCTTTACATGGACAGCCTCCACGACGACTATTGCATTGTCTACTACAATACCTATTGCAAGCACAAGGGCGAATAAGGTCAACATATTTATGGAAAAGCCCAGCATCTCCATAAAGAAAAATGTACCGACCAATGAAACTGGTACGGCGATAGCAGGAATTAAGGTGGAACGGAAGTCTTGTAAAAATATATATACCACAATAAATACCAGTATGAATGCTTCGAGCAGTGTCTTCAGCACTGATTGTATGGAGGCGTCAAGAAAGCGTGATACGTCATAGGAGATATTGTAATCCATGCCAGGCGCAAAACTGCTTTCCTTGATTTCTGCCATTTTTGTTTTAATATTTTGGATGACTTCCCTTGCATTGGAACCGGGGCGTTGTTTGATCATAATAGATGCCGATGGTCTTCCGTCGGTCATAGAAGTCATGTTATAATCTTCAGAATCGAATTCGATAGTGGCAACGTCTTTCAGACGTAGCAGTGAACCATCGGGAAGAGCTTTCAATACGATCTCTCCATATTCTTCTGCTGTGCTGAACTTTCCGGTATATTGTAGTACATATTGCAGTTGTTGGGGTAATTTGTCTGAACTGATACCTGTCTTGCCGGGTGCTGCTTCTATATTTTGATTACGGATGGCTTCAGTTACATCTTGAGGTACCATGTTGTAGGCGGCCAGCCGGTTAGGATTCAACCATACACGCATGGCATAATCACGGCTACCCATGATTTCTACCAAGCCTACACCGTCAATACGTTTTAATTCGCGCAAAATATTGATATCGGCAAAGTTATAAACAAACTTTTCGGTATGTGCACTGTCCGTACTCATGATGTTCAAGTACATCAACATACTGTTTACTTCTTTTTCTGTAATAACTCCGGCACGGATTACCTCTTCAGGCAATTCGTCTAGCACGGTAGTCACACGGTTCTGTACATTTACGGCAGCTACGTCTGGATCGGTTCCCACTTTAAAATAGATAGTAGTGAGGGACATACCGTCGTTGGTACAAACAGTGGTCATGTAGGTCATGCCGGGTACTCCGTTGATGGCACGCTCTAACGGGGTGGCGACTGTTTTAGACATCACATCGGCACTAGCCCCAGTGTATCGGGCGGTTACCGTTACAGATGGGGGTACGATATCGGGAAATTGAGTGATGGGCAGTGTCAAGATAGACAGCACGCCCAAGCAGACGATAATGACGGAGATTACTCCTGAAAGTATCGGTCTTTTTATAAATAGCTTAAACATAAACTGTCCGTTTTATTTTACGATAGGTTGTTTTAATTCAACTTCTTTTCTGATTGCTTCCATATCAATGGTATCGGTCTTGATGGTAATGCCGTCTTTCATCATTTGCACTCCCTCGTATACGATGGCAGTATTAGGAGTGAAATCTTGTGTCACGTAGTAATTATTATAGCGTTCCAGCGGTTGAAAACTGCGTACTTTTACTACACTGGTACTATCAACGGTATACACATAGGTGAAATCTTGAATTTCGAATGTTGATTTCTGGGGAACTAGACAGATGTTGTCCATTTGAGTCATCATACGCACTTTTCCGGTCACTCCATGTTTCAGCAGTCCGTCCGGGTTCGGAAAACGAACACGGAAGGCGATGGAGCCGGTTCCTCGTTCAAAATCACCTTCTACTGTTTCCAACGTGCCTTTGTGGGAGTAGATGGAACCGTCTGGCAAAATCAGTTCCACATTATTTTCTTCGTGTTGTTTTTGTCCGCTAAGTTGTTGGCGCTTGTATTCCAGATACTCGCTTTCATTCACTTTATAGTAAGCAAAGATCTCGGAAATATCACTTACGGTAGTCAGTAAGCTTTGCGGATTTACCAGACTTCCCGTCTTATAGGGAATACGGTCTATGTAGCCGTCAAAAGGGGCAGTGATAGTGGTGTAAGAATAATCCATCTGTGAACGTTGCATTTGTGCTTTTGCCTGTTCCACTTTCATTTGGGCCACTTCTTTTTCTTTATTGGCTTGGTCGAGTCGGATTTTTGATAAGATTTGTTTGTCAACCAGCCGGCCTATTCTCTCGGCTTCATAATTTGCCATTTCATATTGTGCCTGTGCTTGTTTGTAATTGGCTTGCGCCTCTTTTACCGTTTCGCTATATTGGTCGGAACTAAGTTGGAATAGGGGCTGTCCTTTTTTGACTTTTTGTCCTTCGTCTACATATATTTTTTGAACAAAACCTTCCACTTTGGGCTTAATTTCTACAAACTGTATAGCTTGCACATCAGCTACATACGAGCGTGGAAACTCAATGGTTGTGGGGTGAAGAATGGTGATGGGAATGAATTCTTTGTGATGTTCCTGCTTGTTGTCCGATTGACCACAAGAGCATAGCAATCCTGTACATGTACACAGGACCGCAATTTTCTGAAAATTACTCTTCATGAAATTACGAATACAATTTAAAAAGATTAATAATTGAGTTTGAGTAAATAAAAGATTCGGCTTGCATTCAGATTTCTCAGAATACAAGACCAATATGTATGAAGATACTTTAATGTGACATATTAAATGCGGTATACACAAAAGATAATGTGATGATGTACCACTTTTCCCAGATTTTCACTAACAGGTGTATAACTCTGTACCGGAACTTGGGGAATAGCAAAAAGATTGATAATCATGTCAATAGTACAGGGTAAAAAACGGCTGTTCGGTAGTTGTGCACGTCCCGACATGAAATAATAAGTCTCTTCTCCTCCGCTTTCTTCATTGTTGTCAGAAGGCAGGGTGGGCTGTTCCATCGTTTCTACCATAGCCAGATTGGCATCAATTAGTGGAGCGCATACATCAAATTGTACGAGTAATAACATAATTACACATACTATTCTTACCACATATTTCTTGATACCGTTGAACATGAAAAATATTTTGTTTATTAATTCGTTTGCAAATTTAATATAATTGAACACTGTTTTCAAACCAATCATCCAAAATTAGTGAGTTTTAATATATCCTTTCTCTTTTTTGGAACTACTATCCTTTATACTGACTGAAATCTGTTATTTTTGTACTCAGTATTTTAAATAATCAGATAATATTACTTATGTTACAACCCGAATTGAAATTTCGTCGAGATAAAATACGCTATTTGATGGCCCAACAAGGTATTGATGCAGCCCTGATAGCTTGTAATGTAAATTTGCTTTATACGTATGGTGAGATAGTGAACGGCTATCTTTTTTTACCGCTTCATTCACCGGCGCTTCTCTTTGTGAAACGTCCTAATAATATTGTGGGAGAATTTGTATTCCCTATCCGTAAACCCGAGCAGATGGTGGACTTGTTAAAAGAAAATGGTATACCTGTAGCTTCAAAGATAATGTTGGAAGGTGGGGAACTGCCTTATGCGGACTATATGCGTCTTGCATCTCTTTTTCCTGGATCGGAGGTAGTGGATGGAACTGCTATTATTCGTGAAGCGCGTAGCGTAAAGACTCCGTTGGAGATTGAACTTTTTCGTCGGTCGGCTGCTTTACATGCTCGAGCATATAGTAAGATTCCCGATGTATACCATCCGGGGATGACTGATCGTGAACTATCTGTTGAGGTGGAACGCCTGATGCGACTGGAAGGTTGTCTGGGAATATTCAGAGTATTTGGTCAGAGTATGGAGATATTTATGGGAAGTGTGTTGGCCGGAGATAATGCAGCTACTCCTTCGCCTTATGATTTTGCCTTAGGTGGTAAGGGATTGGACCCGTCTTTGCCCGGAGGAATGAATGGAACTTTGTTGAAAGAGGGGTATAGTGTAATGGTGGATATAGGGGGAAACTTTTACGGATATATGTGTGATATGAGTCGTGTGTTCTCCATTGGAAAATTAAATGATGAGGCTTATGCAGCTCATCAAGTTTGTCTTGAAGTACAGGATAAGGTTGCTTCTATGACAGCGCCTGGTGTGGTATGCGAGGATCTTTATAATGCGGCCATTGAGATCGTGACGAAAGCTGGATTTGCCGATCGTTTTATGGGGGTGTCCCAGCAGGCACGTTTTATAGGGCACGGCATCGGGTTGGAGATCAATGAGGCACCAGTGTTGGCTCCGCGTATTCGGAGGGAGTTGGAGGAAGGAATGGTGTTTGCCCTTGAACCTAAAATCGTATTGCCGGGAGTAGGACCGGTCGGCATTGAAAATTCTTGGGTAGTTACAGAAAACGGGGTCGGCAAACTGACCATTTGTAATGAGGAGATTATAGAGCTTTGATTCTTTGGATGCAAATATTGAACCGGAAGAAATTAAAAGAAGCGAAAAGCTTTATGGTTCTTGCCCTAGTGTCATTTTGGACAAAGTGAAGAGCCTGAATATAAAAAGGATCCCGAAACTAAAAGTTTCGGGATCTTACATGGTTTGAAATACATTTCTTATTCCCACTCAATGGTAGCATTTGGTTTGGGCGACAGGTCATAGCATACGCGGTTCACATTCTTTACTTCTTTTAGAATACGGTCGGTAATTTTCATCAGAATGGACCAGTCTATCGGTTCGATAGTAGCTGTCATAGCATCTACGGTGTTGACAGCTCGGATAATAACAGGCCAGTCAAATGAACGGGCATTGTCACGCACGCCTACTGATTTGAAATTGGGTACTACGGTGAAATATTGCCATACTTTCTTGTCCAAGCCTGCCAGTTGGAATTCTTCACGCAAGATGGCGTCCGATTCGCGAACAGTTTCCAGGCGGTCACGAGTGATAGCCCCCAAACAGCGCACTCCCAAACCAGGACCGGGGAACGGCTGACGGTAGACCATATCGTATGGTAAACCAAGTTCCACTCCGCAGGCACGGACTTCGTCTTTGAACAACTGGCGTAAAGGTTCTACTAATTCAAACTGTAAATCCTCGGGTAAGCCACCTACATTGTGATGGGATTTTACCATTTTGGCTGTTTTAGTACCACTTTCTACGATATCAGGATAAATTGTACCTTGTCCCAAAAAGTCGATTCCATTTAGCTTACGGGCTTCTTCTTCGAACACACGAATAAATTCACCACCGATAATCTTGCGTTTCTGCTCCGGATCAGCTACATTTTCTAGTTTACTCAGGAATCGGTCTGTAGCATCCACGTAAATTAAATTAGCGTTCAACTGATTTTTAAAAACTTCAATCACTGCTTCCGATTCACCTTTGCGCATTAATCCATGGTTCACATGTACACATACCAAATTATTGCCGATGGCTTTTAGCAACAGGGCTGCTACTACAGAACTGTCCACACCTCCGGAAAGCGCCAATAAAACTTTCTTATCGCCTACTTGGCGGCGGATCAATTCAATTTGGTCATTGACAAAGTTTGTCATATTCCAGTTGGCCTCTGCCTTGCAAGTATCAAAAACAAACGATTGCACTGCATTCTTTATTGCTTCCACATCATCCGTCAGTTGGGGGAGCTTCACTTCGCAGCATGCTTTGTCATGACCGGCAGCCATTACGGGAACTCCTGCTTTGTAAATCTCGGGAAGCACGTCAATATCCACTCCGTCAATCACATGGTTTGGGCCACCATTGATAATGACACCCTTTACATTGGGCAATGCTTTCAGCTCGGCGGCTGTGATATCGTGCGGGTAAATTTCACTATATACACCCAAAGCACGAATGGCTCTGGCAAGCACGGTGTTTTCGGTACTTCCCAAATCCAAGATAACAATCATATCTTGTTTCATTCCGTTATGTTGTTTTTAAGTTATTAGTTGGTTGTCTATTATTCCCACTCAATTGTGGCAGGCGGTTTGGACGAGATGTCATAGCATACGCGGTTTACGCCTTTTACCTTATTGATGATGTCGTTTGAAACCTTAGCCATAAATTCATAAGGAAGATGAGCCCAGTCGGCGGTCATGGCATCCGTACTAGTTACGGCACGCAGGGCAACGGCACGTTCGTATGTACGTTCGTCCCCCATTACTCCCACACTTTGTACGGGTAGCAAGATTACGCCTGCCTGCCATACTTGATGGTAAAGGGATGTTTCGTTTCCATCCGAATCTTTCACTTTCCAGTCTCTCAATCCTTGGATATAGATATCATCGGCGTCTTGCAGAATACGTACTTTCTCGGGAGTGATATCACCTAAAATACGTACCGCAAGTCCTGGTCCGGGGAATGGATGGCGTGTAATCAGATGTTCCGGCATACCTAGTTCACGACCTACGTGGCGTACTTCATCCTTGAATAGCAGACGCAGAGGCTCGCATAGTTTCAAATTCATTTTTTCAGGTAGTCCACCTACGTTGTGATGACTTTTGATTACAGTGCCGGTGATGCTTAATGACTCGATACAGTCAGGATAAATGGTGCCTTGTGCCAGCCATTTCACATCTTTAATCTTATGAGCTTCTTCATCGAATACGTCAATAAAACCTTTGCCGATAATCTTACGCTTTTTTTCAGGTTCTTCCACACCTGCCAGTTCGCTGAAGAATTTTTGGCTGGCATCTACTCCGATTACATTCAGTCCGAGACATTCATAATCATGAAGTACATTTTTGAATTCGTTCTTACGCAGCATGCCGTGATCTACAAAAATGCAGGTAAGATTCTTGCCTATCGCTTTATTTAGTAATACGGCTGCTACGGATGAGTCTACTCCGCCACTCAGCCCCAATACTACTTTGTCATTTCCCAGTTGCGCTTTCAGTTCGGCTACAGTCGTTTCAATGAAGGAGGCAGCACTCCAGTCCTGTTTCCCTCCGCAAATGTTGACTACAAAATTTTTCAGGAGCTGGGTTCCGTCTTCGCTGTGGAACACTTCCGGGTGGAACTGTACTCCCCATACTTTCTCTTCCTTTATTTGATAAGCAGCGATGGCTACTTTATCTGTTGAAGCGATAATTTTGAAATTCTCCGGAATGGCGGTGATGGTATCTCCGTGGCTCATCCATACTTGTGAGTGCTCACGAACGTTCCTCAATAGTGGGTTTTCTTGGTCGAAAGTGGAAAGGTGCGCACGTCCGTATTCACGTGTGCCGGCCGGTTCTACTTTTCCACCGTTCGTATAAGACATGAACTGTGCACCATAGCAGATACCCAAAATAGGATACTTTCCGCGAATGTCACTCAAATCGACTTTAAAGGCGCTTTCATCATAAACAGAGAAGGGGCTTCCCGAAAGGATAACGCCGATTACGGACGGATCATTGTGTGGAAATTTGTTGTAAGGCACAATCTCGCAATAAGTATTCAGTTCGCGAACGCGACGGGCTATGAGCTGTGTGGTTTGTGAACCGAAGTCGAGAATAATGATCTTTTCTTGCATATATTATTAAGATATGTAAATGATTTCGTGCCGCAAAGATACTCAGAAAAAATAAAAATCCGTCATGCTGTTGAGGCTTTTTATAATTGAATTGGAAAAACTTTGTTCTTCCTGCTTCCTTGTGGGAAAATATGCAAAAAAGATTGGAAAGTTTAGGAAATGTCGGCTAGTATGTAGATCACGGGCTGTCCGACAAGCGCTTGAGGGGCAGTCCGTTTTTTTTGTGAATAATATTTTATTTTTTGTCAGTTTGTTCTTTCAACAAATCACGGATTTCTGTAAGTAATACCTCCTCCTTGCTGGGGGCAGGCGGGGCAGCGGGAGCAGGGACTTCTTCTTTCTTGCGATTCAGTTTGGCAAGTAATCTTATAAATAAGAATATAGAAAAAGCAATGATGATAAAGTCGAAAGTGGCTTGTAGGAAGTTGCCATAATTCAACGTTACGGCAGCTTTTTCAACTCCATCCACTACTTCGGCCGGCTTTAATTGTAGTTTCAAATCTGTAAAGTTCACGCCACCTACCAGCAATCCGATGGGAGGCATGATGACATCGGCCACAATGGAAGATACTATTTTACCGAAGGCTCCACCGATGATGACACCGACTGCCATGTCAATGACGTTTCCGCGCATTGCGAACGCCTTAAAATCTTGCAAGAAGCTACTTTTTCCCATTTTTTTTTATTTTAATATGAATTTATGTGCGAATATAAAAACAAATTCTTATTTTTGCACCGCGTTTAGGAAATAAATACTAAACGTTTAACAACATTCCAACGTAGAGTGTTTAAAAGCTATATTATAAAACCTTTAAAATTTAAACAAAATGATTAAAGTAGGTATTAACGGATTTGGTCGTATCGGCCGTTTTGTATTCCGTGCAGCTCAGAAAAGAAACGATATTCAGATCGTAGGTATCAATGACCTTTGCCCGGTTGATTACTTAGCATATATGTTGAAGTATGACACTATGCACGGACAATTTGACGGTACTATCGAAGCTGACGTAGAAAATAGCAAATTGATCGTGAACGGCAATGCAATCCGCGTAACAGCTGAAAGAAATCCGGCTGACTTGAAGTGGGATGCAATCGGTGCTGAATACGTAGTTGAATCTACTGGTTTGTTCTTGACTAAAGAAAAAGCTCAGGCTCATATCGAAGCTGGTGCTAAATATGTAGTTATGTCAGCTCCTTCTAAAGATGATACTCCGATGTTCGTTTGCGGTGTAAACGAAAAGACTTATGTTAAAGGTACTCAGTTCGTTTCTAATGCTTCTTGTACTACTAACTGTTTGGCTCCTATCGCTAAGGTATTGAATGACAAATGGGGTATTACTGACGGTTTGATGACTACAGTTCACTCTACAACAGCTACTCAGAAAACAGTTGACGGTCCTTCTATGAAAGACTGGAGAGGTGGTCGTGCTGCTTCTGGCAACATTATCCCTTCATCTACTGGTGCTGCTAAAGCTGTAGGTAAAGTTATTCCTGAATTGAACGGTAAATTGACTGGTATGTCAATGCGTGTTCCGACTTTGGATGTTTCTGTAGTTGACTTGACAGTTAACTTGGCTAAACCGGCTACATACGCTGAAATCTGTGCAGCTATGAAAGAAGCTTCTGAAGGTGAATTGGCGGGTGTTTTGGGTTACACTGAAGATGCAGTTGTTTCTTCTGACTTCTTGGGTGACACTCGTACTTCTATTTTCGACGCTAAAGCTGGTATCGCTTTGACTGATACTTTTGTTAAGGTGGTTTCTTGGTATGACAACGAAATCGGTTACTCTAACAAAGTATTGGATTTGATTGCTCACATGGCTTCTGTAAACTGCTAATCAGTTAAAAACCATATAGTGAAAGCCGTCTGAAGTAATTCAGGCGGCTTTTTTTATGTAGTTTTGCGTGGTAAGTTGCACATTTTCGTTATCTTTGTGCGACTGTTACAAAAACTTAGGATGGAAAAGTACGATTTGATAACGATATTAGGACCTACCGCTTCAGGAAAGACTCCTTTGGCAGCGGCTTTAGCTTACAAGTTGGATACCGAAATTATCAGTGGAGATAGCCGGCAGGTATATCGCCGGATGGATTTAGGTACGGGAAAAGATTTGGAAGACTATATCGTGAATGGACAGCAAATTCCTTACCATCTGATAGACATTGTAGACCCCGGATACAAATATAATGTATTTGAATTTCAACGTGATTTTTTGAATGCCTATGACCAAGTGAGATGGAAGGAAAAAATTCCTATATTATGCGGAGGTACGGGGATGTATCTTGAATCCGTGCTGAAAGGATATAGGCTGCTTCCTGTTCCAGAGAATCCTAAACTTAGGGACTCATTAGCGGGTAAATCATTAGCGGAACTCACCCGGTTGTTGTCAACTTACAAGAAACTTCATAACTCTACGGACGTAGATACTGTAAAACGAGCTATCCGGGCCATTGAAATAGAAGAGTATTACAAGCACCAATCAGCGGAATGCCGTGAGTTTCCGCAAATTCATAGTTTGATCATTGGAGTGGATATAGCCCGTGAGTTACGTCGTGAAAAAATATCCCACCGTTTGAAGCAGCGTTTGGATGAAGGGATGGTAAACGAAGTAAGGGCTTTGTTGGATAGTGGTATTTCTTCCGAGGATTTGATTTATTACGGATTGGAATATAAGTATTTGACTTTATATGTTTTGGGTGAACTTTCTTTCAATGAAATGTTTCATCAATTGGAAATAGCTATCCATCAATTTGCCAAGCGGCAGATGACCTGGTTCCGGGGCATGGAACGGCGAGGGGTCACTATACATTGGCTGGATGCTTGCCTGCCTATGGAAGATAAGGTGGAAAAAATCATTAATTTGTTACACACTAAAAACTAAATGTTATGGCTGTAGAACCAAACAGATGGGGGATTATTTATAATCCGAAAGCCGGAAGCCGTAAGACTCAGAAGCGTTGGAATGAGATACGTAGCTATATGGAAAACCGTAAGGTGGTTTTTGACTACGTACAGTCCGAAGGTTTTGGGTCGGTGGAACGACTCGCCCGTACCTTGGCTAATAATGGTTATCGAACTATTGTGATTGTAGGTGGAGACGGGGCGATCAATGATGCTATTAATGGTATTATGACTTCTATGGTGGAGGATAAGACAAATATCGCTTTCGGAATCATTCCTAATGGCATTGGTAATGATTTTGCCAAATATTGGGGGTTGGATGAGGATAATTATAAAGCGGCGGTAGATTGGATTATAAATCGTCGTCTGAGGAAAATTGATGTGGGGCGTTGTAATTATTTTGATGGAGAGAAACATACTTCCCGCTATTTCCTGAATGCCATATATATAGGTTTAGGTGCGCGTATTGTACAGATCTCAGATGGTACCCGCCGTTTTTGGGGAATACGTGAGTTGTCTTTTGTCGCTTCCATGTTCCTGTTGCTGTTTGAACGTAAATTGTACCGCACGCATCTTTGTATCAACGGCGAACATATTCGTGGACGTATCATGACGGTATGTGTGGGAAGTGCCCGTGGATACGGTTTGACACCTAGTGCAGTTCCTTATAATGGCTGGTTGGATGTGTCGGTCATTTATCGTCCGGAGTTAATTCAACTTTTCTCGGGTATGTGGATGCTGTTACAGGGACGTATTCTAAATCATAAAATGGTGAAACCCTATCGTACACGGAAAGTAAAAGTACTACGTGCGCAGAATGCTTCTGTCAGTTTGGACGGGCGTATTTTAGACCGCCATTTCCCTTTGGAAATTACGATCCAGCCTGAAGCTATAACTTTGATTATCCCTAATTAAAAAATATAGATATCCATTTCTTGTTTTAAGAGTAAAAGCAGAGTAGATATCTCAACGAATAGACGTAAGATAATGACAATTTCAGATTTAAGAAAGACAGATAATTTCTTTTTATTGGCTGGTCCTTGTGTGATCGAAGGAGAGGAAATGGCTCTCCGAATAGCAGATCGTATTGTGAAAATAACAGATAAACTGGGTATTCCCTATGTGTTTAAAGGGTCTTATCGTAAGGCTAACCGTTCCCGTTTGGATTCGTTTACAGGAATAGGTGATGAAAAGGCTTTGAAAGTACTTCGTAAAGTACGGGAAACTTTTGATATTCCTATAGTAACCGATATTCATAGTGCTGGAGAAGCTGCTATGGCCGCTGAGTATGTGGATGTGTTGCAGATTCCTGCCTTTCTTTGTCGCCAGACTGACTTGCTGGTGGCGGCAGCCCATACCGGAAAGATTGTCAACATCAAGAAAGGACAATTTTTATCACCTGGTGCCATGCGTTTTGCTGCTGACAAAGTGGTGGAGGCGGGTAATGATCAGGTTATGCTGACTGAACGAGGAACGACTTTCGGGTATCAGGATCTGATTGTAGATTATCGGGGTATTCCGGAAATGCAGACTTTAGGTTTTCCTGTGATTCTGGATGTGACACATTCTCTGCAACAGCCTAATCAAACTGCTGGTGTGACAGGTGGTATGCCGCAGCTTATTGAAACGGTAGCCAAGGCTGGCATAGCGGTAGGAGTGGACGGTTTGTTTATGGAAACCCATGAAGACCCTTCTGTAGCTAAGAGTGACGGAGCGAATATGCTGAAACTGGATTTATTGGAAGGGTTATTGACCAAACTGGTGAGAATCCGTCAGGTGTTATAAATGTTATTTGTTGGGGCTTCACAGGTAAGATGGGTTAATTTTTATTTGGACTGTGGGGCAACTTGCATGAATAGTATAAAATAAGGCCGGTTCTTGCAGTAGAAATCGGCCTTACCTTTCTTTCTCCATTAAAACAGAAGAAAGAATAGAAGCAGATGTGGATTATTTTTTTAGAATATAAGCCTTCATGCGGGCTATATCATTTAAGTAATCTTGCAAATCTTGTTCATGGTCCTCTTCTTCTGCCATAATATGTTTGGCAATATCACAAGTGGTGAAGTCAATTCCGTTTGTGAATTCGGCAATTTGCTGATAACGGTAGATGGCACAACGTTCGGATTCTACATTTTGTTTCAACAAGATTTCCGAACCGAAATCTACGGGCGCATCATATTTGCAGCGAGCTAAATCAAACCATTGTTTAGGGTCAAGTACGGGTACACCTTCCAATTCAATGATACGGTCGGCCAATAATTTTGCATGGTTATATTCCTCGGCTGCATGTTCTTGAAACTCGCGTTGTACATCACCGCGCATAGCGCCTTCTACTACGAACGAACCTACCCAATACTGGTAGAAAGCCAACCATTCTTCAGACAGAGCTGCATTCAGCTGAGCCAACAAGTCCACAATGTCAATTTTATTCTTCAGGATATTCACAGATTCTTTAGCCATAATGTAAAGTTTAAGTTAGTGTTTATTATTATTTAGTCCACAGCGGGTATAGTCATGTCGTCTAACACGCCTACGCCTTCCTGGTCTACATCTTTTTTTACGTCAGAACTGGTATAAAGCCAGATACCGAATCCCAGCACAAATAAAATAAGGAGGATGATTCCCCATAATTTACCTTTACTCATAGTTTTTTGGTTTTTAGTTTCTCTAATAACAGATGGTGCAGAAAAAGGTTTTTATAAGTCGCGAAAAAAACAGGCGTCTGTTATGGAAAAACGGACGCCTGTGTGTGTGAAGTATGAATTGATATTAGATTTTATCCTATTTTGCTGATTTTTTTTAGTTTCTCTTCATCAATGATTTTAATTTTTCTACCGTCGATGGTAATTAGTTTTTCAGTTGCAAAGTTAGAAAGCGTACGGATTGCGTTCGAAGTAGTCATATTTGATAAGTTTGCCAAATCTTCTCGTGAAAGGTAAATGCTTAGTGTAGATTCATCTTCTTCTACTCCATAAGTATCTTTCAAAAATAACAGAGATTCTGCCAATCGCCCACGAATATGTTTTTGTGTAAGATTTACGGTTCTTTCATCAGAAATTCCCAAATCGATAGAAAGTTGGCGGATAAAGAACAAAGCTAATTCTGAGTTGTCTTTTATCAGTTTCATAATGGCCGGCATGGGAATAAGGCAGATAGTGCAAGGTTCGAAAGCAGAAGCAGCTGTCACAAAGTTCCCTTCGGCAAAAAAGGCTCGGTATGCGAAATATTCTTTCGTCTTTAATACGCGGATAATCTGGCTACGTCCTCCCACACCTTCTTTGTAGATTTTTACTTTTCCACTAAGAAGACACATAAGGTGCATCGGAGTTTCTCCTTCGCAGTATATCGTCTCATTCTTTTTATACTTTTGTATCGTAAAGTTCTGAGCCAAGAACTCTCTTTGTTCCTGTGTTAAAGGTTGCCATAAGTCTGGTATACTTTCAGCAATCTCAGTTTCTGATAATTCTTTTCTAACCATAAACGTGCTATAAAACCGTGTTATAGAGCACAAATATAAGAAGAAAAAATAAAAGGACGAAGTAATCAGAAGAAAAAAGAAAGATATATTATTAATTTATCTTCAAAAAATAACAAAAGGATAGGTTTTTATCTCCTATCCTTTCTTTTTTGTGTGAAATTTTATTTGGTGAACAGTAATTCACGATATTTAGGTAATGGCCAAATCTCATCGTCTATTTCTAGTTCCAAATGGTCAATATGGTCGCGGATTTCTTCCAAATATGGACGCACTTGTTCCTCGTAACTGAAGGCTTTCTCTACTTGGCTTCCCAAATGATTTGCTACTTTTCGGGCTTCTGTCATGTTGTGCACGGCTTTTTTAATAGCAAGTATGCGGTTTTGAATTTCACGTACCAAATTCTTCCGGTCCTCGGTCAGTTTTTCATATTCTTCGGTGGAGAATATCTCTTTTAGACCACGAAGATTTTCTAATAGTCTGTTCTGATAAATTACAGCTGTGGGAACAATATGATTGATGGCCAGGTCGCCTAGTACACGGCTTTCAATCTGGACCTTTTTAGTAAACTTTTCCAGTTCCACTTCTATACGGCAAAACAATTCATTTTCATTGAATATTTTTTCGCCTATCAGTACTGCACGAGATTGTTTATCGTTGAACTTCAGGATGGCTTCGGGTACATGGCAGATATTAGTCAATCCGCGTCGCGCGGCTTCTGCTTTCCATTCTTCCGAGTAGCCGTCACCTTCAAAACGGATGTTTTGTGAAGCGATAATGGTTTCTTTTAATACCTTGTATAGAGCTTCTTCCTGTTCCATCCCTCCGTTTACTAATTTATCTATCTGGGTCTTGAACTCATTCAACTGGTGTGCCATAGCGGCATTGATAACAATCATTGATGCGGCACAGTTAGCAGATGAACCTGCGGCACGGAATTCAAAACGGTTTCCGGTGAAGGCAAAAGGAGAGGTACGGTTACGGTCTGTATTGTCTTGCAATATGGCAGGTATGCGCCCGATACCCAATTGCAATGCTTTCTTTTCATCAGGGGTCAGTTCAGCGTCATTCAGACGTGCCACTACTTCGTCTAACATATGGGAAAGATGACGTCCTAGGAAAATAGACAGAATGGCGGGAGGTGCTTCATTTGCTCCCAGGCGATGGCTGTTTCCGGCACTGACAATAGAGGCACGTAGTAAATCCTGGTTTTTATAGACCATCATCAGTACGTTGACTATGAAAGTAAGGAAAAGCATATTTCCTTCCGCAGTCTTGGCAGGAGAGAACAAATTGATACCTGTGTCTGTACAAAGTGACCAGTTGTTGTGTTTGCCCGATCCGTTTACTCCCTTGAATGGTTTTTCGTGGAGCAGTACAGTAAAATTATGTTTGGAAGCGATACGCTTCATCAGGTCCATTACTAGCTGGTTGTGGTCGTTGGCTAGATTTACATCTTCAAAAATAGGGGCTAGCTCAAATTGGTTGGGAGCCACTTCGTTATGCCGTGTTTTTACCGGAATTCCTAGTTTGTGACATTCTAGTTCCAACTCTTTCATAAAGCTGGTTACACGTGGAGGGATGGAACCGAAGTAGTGGTCATCTAGCTGCTGGTCCTTGGCAGACGAGTGTCCCATTAAGGTGCGTCCGGTCAGACAAAGATCCGGACGTGCATTATATAGTGCGGTATCCACTAAAAAGTATTCTTGTTCCCAACCTAGATTGGCGAATACGCGTTTTACGTTTGGATCGAACATTCTGCAAACTTCAGTTGCTGCTTTGTCTACAGCACCTAATGCCTTCAATAAAGGAGTTTTATAGTCGAGTGCTTCGCCTGTATAAGAGATGAAGATAGTAGGAATACAAAGTGTGCTGTCTACAATGAAAGCCGGAGAAGAAACATCCCATGCCGTATAGCCTCGGGCTTCAAATGTGTTCCGGATACCGCCGTTGGGAAAACTGGACGCATCCGGTTCTTGTTGGATAAGCAGTTTGCCCGAGAAGCGTTCTATAACATTACCGTCATCACCGAATTCAATAAAGCCGTCGTGCTTTTCGGCAGTTCCGTCAGTCAGAGGCTGGAACCAATGAGTGTAGTGGGTAACATTAAAGGTCTTTGCCCAATTCTTCATGCCATTGGCTATCATGTCGGCCATTTCACGATTGATAGGGGTACCTTTCTCAATTGCGTTTATTACTGCTTTATAAGCCTCACTAGGCAGATATTCCTGCATTTTTTTACGGTCGAATACGTGGTTACCGTAATAATCAGCTAACTTTTCAGAGGGGTAGTCAACTTTAACGGGGCGTCTGTTGGCTAACTCCTGTAGAGCAAAAAATCTCATTTTGGACATGTTGTCTTTCTTTTACTGGTTGTTGGCTGCAAAAATACTGCTTTTTGATTAATAATTCGCTATATCGCTAATCATTTTTCATTTCTGTTAAGGATGTTAATTAAGTATTATCATGCATCAGCCTGTTGGTTTTTGTTTATATTTGCTCTTCAAATGATGAAAAGAAAGTACATTGATGCACTATATACGGATTGTCAGACTGATTATATTTTGTCTTTTGTTACCTTTAGCTGTTCAGGCTAAGAGGGAAAAGGTTGATATGCCCGACAAGCCGGTGGTGTCTGATTCCATTCTTCAGTGTATTTTCCAGTTTTCGCCGTTCTATTCCCGTATCATTGATGAGTATAAGGCTGATTTATATATAAAAGGAAAAGTGAAGGTACATAAGCGCAATCACCTTATCCGCTATGTACCGTCCATGTTCCGTTTCGAAAAACACATCAATGATTATCTTATGGAGTCTCTTAGTGAGTTGCATTATACGGCCCCTGATATATACGACCGTAAGATAAAGGCGGTATCTACTACATTTCCACGTAACAGGGGACAGATAACGGATGTGATGGATTATTTGAACATGAATATCTATTCTTCTTCATTGATGTCCGATAAACTTCTTTCTCCGTTGGATAAGAAATCTAGCAGATATTATCATTATTTATTGGATTCTATAGCTGGTTCTTCCGACTGCCAGCGGTATAAAATACTCATTATTCCCAAATTCCGTGGTACGCAATTGGTCAGTGGATATATGTGGGTTAGTGATCAGATATGGACTATTCGTGAACTTTATATTGAGGGCGTTTATGATGTGATCCGCTTCAAAGTTCGTGTCAAGATGGGGGAGGAGGGCGATGTGGAGTTTCTGCCGGTGCAGTTTGATTTGAATCTTGTTTTTAAGTTTCTAGGTAACCATCTGGAAATGGATATAGGAGCCTGGTTGAAGTACAATGAGATTAAATTTTATGAAGGAGCCGCCCGGCGTAAATCTCAAAAGAAGCATCACCATGATCTGACGGAATCCTACAAGCTGACTTGTGATTCGGAACAGCTGATAACAGATAAGGAAAAGTTCAATGAACTGCGTCCCATTCCGTTGTCCGCTTTGGAAGATTCTTTGTACAGAAGTTATGCTTTACGTCAAGATACGCTTTTACGCGTACCGAAAAAGAAGAAGAATGAACATTTGGAGTTTTGGGGAGAGTTGGGTGATATGCTTATCAGTAGTTACAATGTGAATTTGTCCAGCATGGGGAGTGTGCGTTGTTCTCCACTTATTAATCCGGTGTTGTTGGATTATAGTCACAGCAGGGGTTTTTCATATAAGCAGAAGTTTAAATACAGTCGGCTTTTTCATGATGGGCGTGTACTTAGAATCAGTCCGCAGATAGGTTATAATTTTACACATAAGGAACTTTATGTGAAAGCGGATGCCGATTGGCAATATTGGCCGGAAAAGCAGGCTAGTTTTGAGGTTAGTGTAGGTAACGGTAACCGCATATATAGTAGTGTCGTATTGGATCAGCTAAAGCAATTGCCCGATAGTACCTTTAATTTTGACCAATTGGAGTTGGATTATTTTAAGGATGTGTATCTCAATCTGTTCCATAATATAGAAATAGTGAATGGCTTGTTTGTTAAAGCAGGTGTTTCCGTACATTGGAGGTATCTGATAAATAATTCGAAAGTCATTCTTGAAAAGCCGTTGCCTGATAAGGATTGGGCGGCATTGCGAGGTATCAGATCAGAATACAATAGTTTTGCACCTCGTATACGTATTGAATGGACTCCTGGTATGTATTATTACATGAACGGTCGCCGGAAGATGAATGTAGGTTCCAGTATGCCTACTTTTATGCTGGATTATGAACGGGGTATTAAAGGTGTATTCAAGAGTACGGGTGCTCATGAACGTTGGGAGTTTGATATACAGCAAAACTTGAAGCTAAGCGGAATCCGAAGTATCGGTTATCGCATTGGGGGGGGGATGTTTACCAAGCAGGAAGATATGTATTTCGTGGATTTTGCCAACTTTGCCCGTCGTAATCTTCCCGAAGGATGGAATGATGATATTGGTGGCACTTTCCAATTGTTGGACGGACGTTGGTATAACTCCTCACGTCAGTACTGGCGGGGGAATTTCACTTATGAGTCTCCCTTTATTCTCTTGAAACCCTTAAACCGTTGGCTGGGGTTAGTCCAGCAGGAGCGCTTGTATGGTGGTATCCTGTTCATGCCACATCTTAATCCATATATCGAGTTGGGTTATGGCATCGGTACACATATATTTGATGTGGGGGCTTTTGTAAGCACTATCAACGGGCAATTTGATACCTTTGGTTTTAAATTCACTTTCGAGTTATTTAATAAATAATCCTGTTCAAACAATCTGTTTGGTTTTCTGTTTATTACAACATAACAGAAACTAAACAGTGTATGCATTATAAAATATTTTTATGTGTCCTTTTGTTCCCGGTTTCATTATCAGCTCAAAACGGGGAATTATCTTTAACATTGGAACAATCTGCCAGCCTGATGAACAAGGGCAGCCACACGTTGCAAATGGCGGATAAGGCTATAGAGATAGCACGCAGTGAGCGACAAAAGATGAATGCTTTTTGGTATCCGTCTTTGAATGCATCGGGGGCATACGTCCATTTGTCCAACAATATTGAGGTCAAGGAACCTTTAAAGCAATTTACCGATCCGGCAAAAGACTTTGTACATTCCATTGTGCCCGATGATAAATTTATTTCTTCTATTCTTGATAATATAGGTGCGCATACCCTTACTTTTCCTTTGTTAGAACGTAACCTGACAACCATAGATGCTAATGTGATGTGGCCGCTTTTTACAGGCGGAAAACGAATCTTTGCGACCCGTATTGGTAACCGTATGGTAGATTTGGCCAAAGCAGGTAGGGAAGAGGCGGGAGCTACTTTGCAATCGGAGCTGGTGGAAACTTATTATGCTTTGCGTCTGGCGCAAAGAGTGGTGGATGTACGCGAGCAAACCTTTCTAGGCTTACAGAAACATTACCGTAATGCTATGAAACTGGAGAAGAACGGTATGATAAATAAGGCCGAACGCCTCTTTGCCCAGGTCACTATGGATGAAGCCAGACGTGAGTTGGAATCTGCTCGGAAAGATTTAAATGTAGCGCAAAATGCCTTGAAAGTTTTGTTGAATGTGGAAGACGCTACATCCATTAATCCCAGTTCTCCTTTGTTTATGAACCATGATCTGCCCGATGAACTTTATTTCAAGAATCTGGTAAGTACCGGCAACTATATAGTAAGTAAATTGCGAATACAGGAGGTGATGGCAGATAATCAATTGAAAATCAGTAAAAGTGCATACATCCCTACCATTGCATTGTTTGGAAAGCAGACACTTTATGCAGACAATCTTCCGAAAAACTTGATGCCCCGTACTTTGATAGGGGTGGGCTTTACTTGGAATATATTCGACGGGCTGAACCGTGAAGCCAATATCCGTCAGGCGCGTCTTACTAAACAAACTTTGCAACTGGGACGGGAAAAGGTTCAGAATGAATTGGGAGTTCTGGTAGACAAGTTATATAGCGAAATTCAGAATGCAAAGGATGATGTCGCCGCACTCAATACCACGATTGAGATGAGTCGTGAACTGGTACGTATCCGTAAAAAGTCCTTTCAGGAAGGAATGGCTACCTCTACTGATGTGATTGATGCAGAAACCATGTTGTCCAAGGTGCAGATTGCTTTTTTGCTGGCTTATTATAAATATGATGTGGCACTGGCATCTCTGCTCTCTACTTGCGGAATGCCCGAAAGCTTTTGGCAGTATAGCCGTACCGGACAAACTGAGAACTTTATATTCGGAAAATAATAAAAAAAGAAAACAATATGGAAAAAGAGAAGAAACAGTTAGGAGTCGCTTTTATCGTTGTTCTTGTGGCCATTGTTATGGTGTCTGCCATTGGGATTATAGCTATGAGCGATAAACCGGTTGTATTGCAAGGGCAGATAGAAGCTACTGAAATACGGATTTCTGGAAAACTTCCCGGTCGAATTGATACCTTTTTGGTCCGGGAGGGACAGTATGTAAAGATGGGCGACACCTTGGTTGTGATTAACAGTCCTGAGGCTTGGGCGAAGTTCCAGCAGGTAAATGCCTTGGAAGATATTGCGAAATTTCAGAATAAGAAAATTGACGACGGTACACGTCGGCAAATAGTCCGTTCGGTAGAAGAATTGTGGAACAAGTCAAAGAGTGACTTGCAACTGGCCAAGGTGACGTATGGCCGTATTCAGGCGCTTTACAAAGATAGCGTGGTCACCAGTCAGCGGAAAGATGAAGTGGAAGCCATGTATAAAGCTGCTGTTGCCGCCGAACGGGCAGCGCATCAACAATTTTTATTAGTGAAGGACGGAGCGCAGAAAGAGGATAAAGAGAGTGCCCGCTCCTTGGTGGATGCGGCTCGGGGCACTGTGAATGAGGTTCAGGCCTTGTTGATGGATGCCCGCCTCACAGCTCCCGAAAACGGACAGATATCAACCATCTACCCCAAGCGTGGAGAACTGGTAGGAGCGGGGACTCCCATTATGAGCTTGGTAGTATTAGATGATTGCCATGTAGTGCTTAATGTCCGTGAGGACTATATGCCTTATTTCCGTATGAACAAGAATTTCATGGGAGATATTCCGGCTCTTGATGTAAAAAACAAGGTATTTAAAATCAATTACATCAGCCCGTTGGGGAGTTTTGCTACTTGGCGATCTACCAAGCAGACGGGGACGTACGATATGAAAACTTTTGAAATTCATGCGCTGCCTGTAGAGCCGATGGAGGGGTTAAGACCGGGTATGTCCGTCTTGGTAAATTTGGATGAATTGAAATGATAGAAGGATAGCTGTGTTATTCTGATTGCAGTGAATGGTAAATATAAATGAACTACTTGAATGAAAGAATCTCCTTTTATAGCGGTATTGAAACGTGAACTGGACCGTATGGTTTCTCGGCGCATTTATTTTGCGTCGTGTATCGTCTTGCCTTTGTTCTCTATCTTCTTTATGGCTACAATTTTTGGTAACGGACAGATGGAGAATCTGCCTGTGGGTATTGTGGATGGTGATAATACAGCCACTTCTCGTGAGATAATTCGTATGACCGAGGCTGTTCCTACTTTCCGCATCACTCGGCATTATGCTGATGAAGTGGAGGCCAGGGCAGATGTGCAGCGGAAAAGTATTTATGGATACCTCAGTATTCCGTCTGGTTTTGAAGCAAAGGTGATGGATGGTAAGGAAACAGCTCTGACTTATTATTACCATTATGCATTGATGAGTGTGGGAAGTGAGATTCACGGAGCATTTCAAAGTTTGTTGAAAAGCATTTCGGTAGTTCCCATTGTCACTCATGCTGTGGCACTGGGTATAAATCAGGAAGAGATAGAATCTTTTCTGTTACCGGTTACCACACAGAATCATCCGTTATTTAATCCTGATATGGATTATTCGGTTTATCTTACACAGCCATTCTTTTTCGTTTTTCTGCAAGTTATCTTGTTGTTGGTCACCACATATTCCATTGGCAGTGAAGGGAAATTCCATACTTCAGCCAACTGGCTTGCGGTGGCAGATGGGAATATTTGGGTGGCGGTTACTGCCAAGTTGCTTCCATATAGTTTTATCTTTATCGTTATGAGTATTCTGGCAAACTATGTCTTTTTTGGTGTTATGCATATACCGATGGATTGTGGTTTTTGGGCGTTGAATTTTACTTCGGCACTATTGGTCATTGCTACGCAGGCACTGGCGGTTTTTCTGTTCTCTCTTTTTCCTGCGTTGAGTATTATTATCAGTATAGTTTCCATGGTAGGGTCGTTAGGCGCTACCCTTGGCGGGGTTACATTTCCGGTGCCTCACATGTTTGCACCGGTGTACTATGCCTCTTATCTTTTTCCTGTCCGTCATTTTGTCGAGATTGGACAGAATCTTCTTTATGGCAACTATGGTTATGCGTATATGTGGGGCAATGCAGCCTGTCTGCTGTTGTTTCTTATTCCCCCTTTATTGTTGTTACCTCATTTGAAACGCTCTTTAATCAGTCGGAAATATGACGATATTGAATAATATATTAGCTGTATCTTGGCACGAGTTTCGTGTAATATGTACCCGCTATTCCATTTTATTGGTACTCAGCGGTGGCATCTTTGTGTATGGATTACTTTATAACTATATGTATGCTCCCAATGTGGTACGCAATGCTCCGGTGGCAGTAGTGGATATGAGTCGCACTCCGTTAAGCCGCAGTTACATCCGTTTGCTGGATGCCACTCCGCAGGCACGGGTATTGACAAACAATGCTGATTTGCCTGCTGCTAAGGAATTGATGAAATGTGATGAAGTGGTGGGCATTGTTTACATTCCCTCGGATTTTGACGCTCGTGTGGGGCGTGGTGAAGAAGCGATATATATTATGTACAGCACCACTACGGCTTTTCTTTATTTTGCTTCCATGCAGGAGGCGTCTGCTGGAGCCATGCTTGCTGTGAATGATGATGTTCGACCCGAACAAGTGGTTTTTCTACCTCAGGATGATATACAGTCTGTGGTTCAAACAAAGTCTGTCGATGTGGTGGGTACCGCCCTGTATAATTATACCGATGGTTATGGTACTTATTTGATACCTGCCGTTTTGATGGTTGTTATTTTTCAGACGTTGATATTTGTTATCAGTATGTTGAGTGGGAAAGAGCGTGAAACTGGAGATATACTGATGTTTGCAGGCCCTGAAGGAAGGGATCTTTCTTTTTTACGTATGGCATCCGTAGTGATAGGAAAATCATTTACTTATTTAGCCTTTTATGCTTTATTCTCTATCTTTTTGTTGGGGCTTCTTCCTTTAGTTTTCCAATTGCCTCATTTAGCATATCCGTGGAAAATTGTGGCACTTATGATACCTTATATTCTTGCTACCAGTTTCTTTGGATTGGCCTGTTCGTTATTTTTCAGTGATAGTGATGCTCCATTGTTGTTGGTAGCTTTCTTCTCTGTAGGATTGATTTTCCTGTCCGGAGTTTCTTATCCGCTGGAGTTAATGCCTTGGTATTGGCAATGGATTCATTATATGGTTCCTGCGGCTTCCGGAACTTTGGCCTTTGTTAAGATAAATTCTATGGGAGCTAGTATGTCTGAAATCAGTCAGCAATATATTATCCTATGGATACAATGTGCGATATACTTTGTTTTGGCTTGTCGAGCCTATCGCTACAATATAAAGAAAGCAAAGTGTGAAAGACAATAATTTTATGTGTGATTGTTTTTTATGTAATTCGTTTTGCTGATTCTTTATTTTTTATAAGATCTGTTTGGAACTGGAGCGAGGAGCCTGAAAGTTGTTGATATTTTAATTCTTGGTGATTATTCTCTTGTTGTTTCTTTTGCTTTTTCAGCTCCTTTTATGAGATGATGCAAGGGGGAAACTTGCAAACTTGCACAACTTGCAGTCTTTCCACACACACACGAGCGCGCGCGATTACGCGTATGCGTACATCATAGCGATGGATTATTATATCCTGGTAAAGTAATGACGGACAATCCGATGAGAGTGTGAAGGGTAGAGTGGAGGAAGAGATGAAGTGGTGTGTTAGCTTCCATCTTTTTTCCTAGTTCTAGGTAGTGAATGGTATGGTTCTATCCTGTTTTTTGTAATGGGGGGATGAAGAAAATCTTTCTGGAGGTTATGGTAACCAATGAGCGGTAGGTGAACAGCAGCCGGCAGCTTTTCTGACGGAGTGTCTGGGCATTGGACGGGATGCTATGTGCTTTTGTATAGTTTGTGTGTTCCGAAGGGTTAGTAACGTGTGTTCCGTAAGGTTAGTAATGTATGACCTTGTACGTTACTAACATAGAGGCCTGTATGTTAGTAACGTACCTTGTTTAAAGTAGGTAGGAGGTTTTTCGCATGCAGGATACGTGTCTTCCGCAGAATTATGTGAATTGTATTGGTAAGGTTAAAGTGTGTGGTTGTCGCAGATTCAGGGAGTCGGTCCTTTACGGTCAGTGTCTGTTTTGTTCTAGTCCTTGTCTTCCGCTTTCTTATTTTCTCCTTGTCAGGCTTTCCTGCTCTTTTCCACCGGAAGTCTTGTCACGTATCTCCCTTTCCGCCTTTTGCATTCTGTTATCCTTTCCTCCGTTGTAGTTCTCTCCGGTATCGTCCGTCTGTCTTCCACTCTCTTTTTTATGCTTTATTATTTTTTCATATTATAATGTACGCGCACGTTTGTGGGTGTGGAAGTGCTGCAAGTTTTGCAAGTTTGCAAGTTTGCCTTCCGTTTTTTCTTTTTCCGTTTTTTCCGGCTTTTTGTTTGCGTATTCTTTTTTTTCTTTTTCCGTTTTTGTTTACGCGCGTGCGAATATTATAATGTGTCTGT